>WLWF01001361.1_pt1 | contig 20249 bp, 25 predicted proteins | sample 6718331 | NCBI WGS metagenome assembly WLWF01 (sample SAMN12718692, study PRJNA515312) | sponge metagenome | isolation source: marine sponge | host: Mycale hentscheli | place: New Zealand: South Island, Marlborough, Capsize Point | collected 2003-05-01
ACTTTTCATATTCCAAAATAGAATTAACTCGGAAGTTTGCAACATCGCGCTCTTGCTGGTTTCGGAACTTTGTCTTGTTAGCTGTCTTCTTCATGAGGTAAATTCTGAAGCTTCCGCCATTAACATCATTTAGTTGACAATCAACAATGTCAAACCCAACACGATCCATCAGATACTTCATAGAACTTAAAGAATAATAACAAATATGCTCGTGACAAATGTTATCAAAAGCAAGCTGCTTGAGCATCAGCGGGGTGTAGCTTAATTGAAGAACCCAAAGCCCATCTTCATCAAGAATATCGTGAATATCTTCAACAAACGGCTGTGGATCATCGAGATCATAAAACATCGCGATTGTAGTAATAATCTTAGGCTTTTGATCAGCATACTCGGTTCGCCTGTAGGCTTCGGCGCTGAAGAAATCTTGCACGATGGCATTAGCCTTTTTAGATGATTCAGCAACATAAGAATCATCAGCAGGATCAATTCCAACTTTAGTCATATAATCTGGAATGTAATCAAACATAGTGCCGTCATTACAAGCAATGTCCAAGAATATATCGCCCTCTTTTGTATCAATAGAATCAAGACACGAATCAGCAACATCTCTCAACTTCTGTTTCATTGTATCATTAATACCGGATCTATACCAGTATTTTCCATACATTTCTTCAGGGGGAAGGATTGTTTCCAGTTGAAGAAGACCAGATTCAGTGCAAAGCATCATCTTAAGCTCTCCAACACCTGTTCGTGGTTTATCTCCGTCTGGTGTGAAATCAGACATTAGAAGCTCACCTAAGTTAAAAACTTCAACAGTCTCCTTACCAGAGATTCTACATTTCATTTTTTTCTCCATTATAAATTATCCTTAATCACATCACTAATAAAATTAACTTGCTCTTCTGTCATTGATTGATGACAGGGCACATAAAGTCCATGCTCATGTACCTTAGTTGCATTTGGAAGTTTAACTTTATCATATCTTGTGTACCAAAAAGGGTGTTCCTGAATTGAACCACAAATTAAAGGACGACACTCAATCTCATTTTCAATTAGGGCATGAGCAATTTGCATTCTGTTTTCGTGCATTAATCCAAACGACAATGCTGAAACAGGATCGGTATCACTTCTCTGGACCCAGACATGTTCTGAAAGATTTGTTAGGTACAGATTATGATTTTTGCTTCTCTTGCTGACATAATCGTCTATCTTTTGCATTTGTCCTAAGCCAATAAATGCACTCAAATCTGTGTTGCGGACATTCAAACCAGGATAGACAAAAAAGTAATTTTCAAGAAACGGTTCGTTCATATTATATGTTTCGAGTATCTTCTCTCTATAAAGACCATCATTATCGCGTAACCAACCATGAGAACGAAGAGAGATCATAAGATTGAACAAATCATAGTCGTCTGTGCTAATCATTCCTCCTTCAATCGTAGACATAGCATGCCCATAAAAGAAAGAGTGAGTGCTGGCGATACCAAATGTTCCGAGCTTTTGATCGTGAAGCTCGCTTCCGTAAGCTTCACAGGTATCTTCAACTAAGAGAACATCGTGCTTTTCACAGATCTCCAGAATCTTTTCCATTTTATTAGCATGCCCAAGCACATGAACCAAAATAGCGAGTGCTGGCTTGTGCTCTTCACAAAGTTTTTCAAAATGTTCAATATCCAGACCAAGGTCATCTTTGTCTGAGTCGCACAAAATAGGTGTCATACCAAACTGCATCGCTGGCGATACAGTAGTGACCCAGCTAATTGCTGGAACAATTACCTTTTTATTTCTTAATCTACCAGAATATAACAACGCAAGGGTGACCAGCAAGTTTGCTGACGAGCCTGAATTGACAAAAATAGAATAATTGCTGCCGAGCCATTTGGACCATTCTGCCTCAAATTTTAAAGTTTCAGCACCTTTTGTATATCTGTCGCTTGTCTGTAACCAGCCAACAAGTCTAGAGATATCATCATCATCGATGATCTTTTCAGCTAATTTAATCATTGTTTTCAAAATAATCCTCTGTGCGAATCGCCTTGTCACAAATAAACAAATCGTAAATTGGCTTCTTGAGTCTTAACTCGTGATATTTAACACCCCAATCTTTAAATTGTTTTTCTGTAGTTTCTCTCCAGTCAAGCCCGGAGCCTGTACCTCTGGCTGTCCAATAAACAATCGTGTGACCTCTGTCATAAAGTACGTTTATTTTTTCAATCCTGTCCTTGATTGGGGTTGACAATTCATAATCTCTACTTTCAGGAGTCTCACAAATTGTCTCATCGATATCAACATATATAACCATCAACTACCTCTTAGGGACTTTCTCTTATCTAACTCGCTGCCCAGTACTTCGCGTGGTCCAGCATGTCCAAACGATTTTTCAATATCTCGGATACCCTTAACAAGCTTAATCAACCCAGATGGCTCAATAGAGGACTTGTGATCGCTGCCCCACATATTCCTATCAAGAGTAATGTGGCGCTCAACCCAGGTAGCACCCAAGGCAACTGCTGCAAATGTTGTAACAAGCCCATACTCGTGACCGCTATAGCCAATCTCGGCATTAGGATGTTTTTCTGCAAGCCACTTGATATAGTTCAAGTTAAGTTCCTCTACTTTAGATGGATACGAAGAGTTTGTATGCATTATAACATCTGGATTGCAGATGTCAACATTTTTTTCTATTTCTTCCTCGGTACTCATTCCTGTTGATACAATCAGAAAATCGTTCTTTTCTCTGGCATAACTACAAAGTTCGTGGTTAGTAATAAGAGCAGACGGGATCTTTGTTATGTCGGTGTATTTGCTCATAAAATCAACCGATGGATTATCCCAAACAGAAGCAAAACACCCAATGCCTATCTTTCTACAATAATCAAAAAGATGATCGTACTGCTCTTCTTCAAACTCAATTTTTTTCTTGTAATCAATATACGTCATTTCACCCCAAGGTGTTACACGCATCTTTGATTTTTGTGCTTCTGGGACACAAATATCTGGTGTTCTCTTTTGGAATTTAACATAATCACAACCTGCGACCTTTGATAAGTCTATCAGGTCTTTGGCTATGTGAATTGAGCCATTGTGATTGATTCCAATTTCAGCGATTATTTTTGTCATAGTATCTTTGTAAGTCCTCTTTTGTGTCCACATCCACAGGTCTTTTAATTTTATAAAATATGGTATCTTTATTATACAAGTTTTTGTTTAACTTTTCCAATTCATTTGCACGAAAAATACAAATAAAATGACTTAGTTCAAAACACTCTGGATAGTCTTGCCTGCGATATAGATTATGTTCTACAATCTGTCTACCTTTATCTCCCTCCTCACTAAACATACACAGGTAAGGATGGCTTTTGAGTTCTGTGCGACAAAGAAGTGACTTGGCTTTATTCTCAATAAAAAAATTCAATGCTGCTTCGATATCAGTCCAAGTTCTTTCTGGATAGGTGAGATATAACATCATGACAATTTCCTCATCGCCAATGTTATATTTTTTTATAACATCTCGTAAAACATCTTTTGTACTTATATCATCACCTGATAGTTGCTCGCTTCTCAGCCGTGTTTTATACCCTATGCATTCTTGGACAATTTGCCCATCGTTCGTTGTGATTATAACATTATCCTTTACATAACTTGGTATGGTGGATAAAGTGTGGTTAATTAATATCGTATTTTTACCAGGCAGACCTTTAGACCCCTTCCTGGCAGGTATAATAATCTTCACCTTAACTCACCGACCTCAAAACTATCATACCAAGGCTCGGGGTTTAGATTAATAATCTCTATACCTCGGCTTTTAGCACTTTCACTAAGAACACGGATATCATTCTGTAAGTTATCTCGAACAGGCGTCCAGGCATTTGGACCTTGCGCCTTCGCTTTCCAATCATTTTTATCAGAATTAGCGTAACCTTTATTATAATCTAAGTCAAGTCCAGAAACATATATTGGATTACATCCCATAATGATTGCAAATGCGATGGCATGCATTGAGACTGTATCGCCAGTGCTATAATGTTGGCTGGCACCTGTTAAATTTTGAAGGTATTCTTGTATTGGTGTGCGAGGAGGCACATTTTGAGCGCAGCATCTTCCATCCGTTGCATGTCCTGAATTTGTATAACATCTCGGCGGGTGCCACATAACTTCGTTATTGCCGAATCTCTTAAATTGAAAATTTTTATTTTGTTCATAGTGAGATTTAAATTGCTTTAGAATCTCTATACAAGTTTTGCCCTCCCAATGACGTTGATCATATACAAGCCATTCACCAGAAACCATCTTATCAATCGTTTCTTTAGGTGTCCAGTCTCCATCATCAGAAAAGAATACTGGGCAGTTTGCTGATTTGATAACATCAAATAAGATTCTCATTGGAAAAGCGTGTTCAGTGCTGGACAGAATCCAATAGTCAGGTGGAGTTGTGAAATAATCCCACCAATTATTGACAGAAAATCTAAGAAGATTTTTTGAGTTCTGAAGCTCTACTATTCTTTGTTTACTTTTATTAAGGCTTGGACCATGAGCAGTAATGGCACAAGGCACATTTTTATGCCTGTCTACCACATCATCAATTTGTATTCTCACTGTGATTGCTCCAAAAGATATTTAATAACATTATCGAACAAAACATCATCGGGGTTTTTATGGTTTTTAATACACTTTTCATAATTTGCCATAATTGCTGGCAGCATTGACTGATATTTTTCAATACTCAATGACTTCAAAATATTCTTTAATTCACCAGGTGTATTAAAAACCAAAATACCATCCATATCAAAGAAATCTGCAATGTTTGGGGCGCCCCAGTAAATGGGCACGGTGCCAGTAGCAAAGCAATCATATATTTTTTCAGAAAAATAATTTGTTCTCTGGGCATTTTCTATTGCGATTTGGAACATATAATCATTTAAAGAATCAGATTTCATGTCTATGTGCTTATCAACAACGTTGCCAAATAAATCAATTTCAAAATCTTTCATTTGTGGCAATAAAGACTTTACAATAATGTGTCTCAAGCGATGACCGAACAACCATGTTTTCTCAGACGCAATCATTGATACAAGCTTGTTTTTTTCATGCATACTAATACTCTCTCTATCAATATTGATGGCATCACAAAATTGAAACTTGTATTTTTCTGGATTTCTGTCCAGAAGTTCTTGTTCATAAGTAAAGATCAAATCAAATTCATTCTCAAGCGCTACTACATGCTCGTAGATGGGCGGCAATAAATTCTTTGGCTCAATTACCCAAGCAATTTTAACAGGCGAGCTTACTTGATTTACAGCGTTAAATGTTTTATCTGTAAAATAGGTTATGCCATCCCAATTTGCCCGGTTGTGAACATATTGAACTTTTTCAGGTGCGATATTATCAGTTGCATTTGGTCTACGGTCACCACAACGCACAATTGATTGCACATACGAATCGGCAAGAATACTATCATCAATTAAGTTGATTACAGTTTTTTCATCTTGTTTTTGAAGATTTTGTATTATTTGTTTTATGTCTTTCATAGTTCATTTCTTGATTGAAAACATGTGCCCTTCTATGTCTCTTTCTCGTAGCCCCGTGAAGGCATCAGGGTGGTTCTTTTTAATATCAGTAAAAAGATGATTTTCAAATCCATGTTCGAGCATAAGCTCTTGTGATTTGAATTTAGCACTGTTTAGATTATTCCTACTTAGCATAATTCCACCAGGCACTATATTTTTGGCTGCCCATTTTTGCCCGTGAATTTTTAATTGTGGAGTAGTTGGAAAACTACCAAGATCATTGTGGCAAAAAGCAATTGGCATATTGTGTTCGTCACCAAGTTTGTTACAGTCTAAGATTCTGACCATATCATTATTTGTGGGATTAAATAAATCAAACCCAATGCAACGGTCGCGACCATATATATTTGCCAACAATTCTAGTGATACACAATTATGACTTCCCATAATTACCAAATAGCCATCGTCAGGAACGTCATATAAAGATAAAATGTTTTTAAATATCTCATATCCATAATATTTTTCACCGTAGTTATCTTCGCCAATATGTTCTTTGTGATTGTTAAACCAGAAGTCATATAGGTCTTCCATATTTTGTTTCACAATTTATCCTTCGTTATCTTTAAAAACTTTGTGTTCTGTCAGATCTGTATAAGATTCATGACCACCAGCGTCGTCATTATATTCTGGCAATTGCTTAAGGATTAAATAAGCCTTTGCGGCGTCCTCTGGGTGCATGTACATATTCCACCCCATTAGGTCAAACTTTTCTTCGGTATAAAAGTATTTTTTGTGTGGATGGCGTCCTTTACAACGCATAGCCTTAAACCATTCAACGGCTCCAAGATCATTTGTTAAAATAACGCCGCCCTTGGTTAATTTTAAAATCTTTTTTCTATGAAAAGAAATACATTGAAAAGAGTCCTGAATGTAGCAACCCTTGCTTAGTCGTAAAGCGGAGTCATAAATAGGATGAGGTTTTAACTGATAAAGTCCAGACCAAGGTATATCTTCAAACTTATATCGGCAACCAGCATTATAAATCGTCATTGGAATAGAAACATAAGTCTTTTTTGGGATTGCTATAGCCTCTTCAGACTCGTCACATTTCAAGTATTTTAAACATAAAAATAGAGCATCAGTGCAATTATCAATCGCGACAGCGTATTTGCTGCCCGTATACTCCGCAATTGTGCGTTCAAATAAGTCAACGGCATCCCAGGCATCTTCGATAAGACCCTCGGAAATTAGTTGGTCAATTGCATATTCTTTAAACGGATCATAGTTCATTTCTTATTCTCACAAAAGCTGTAATAACCCTCTGGACTTGTGTCCCACTTTCTTCCATAAAAACTAGACGGGGTGTTTAATTTGGTAACATCACCATGTACTGATTCATCTTCAATAAAATCTAACTTAAAGGTTGTGTAGGTATTATTTTCAAAACCATCATACTTGCGACAAGGAATAATCCTAAAATCAAAACTAACTCTTGTTTTGCCCGTTTCGTTTGGGTAGTTGCCGTGGGTACACCTGTTACCATCAAAAATAACATATTCACCATAGTCCATATTCATTGGTTGGTAGTTACCCAAACCTGGGACAGTTTCAGCCCAGGTAGCAGCGGTGTCCCTCATCTGAGTCAGTGGAATTTGAATATTAATTTCCCAATCAGGGTGTCCGTGATTTGGGTCGCTGTCAAAATGCCATTTCGATACAGCAGTCTGGTTTGGTACATGAGCCCTGAAAGTGGGGGTCTTTTGATATACAAATGGTCCCTTGATGCACTTAGAAAGCTCATTAGTAATAAAGTTCTCGTAAGCATCAGTTAGTTCTGTCCATCCTTCATTCAGTTTTTTATAAAATGTCTTGTGAAAAAATGTTTCTGCTTCATTCTCTTGTACAAGGAGTTTTTGTTTTGTAAGCTCAAGATCTAAGAGATGCACACCGGACAGGTCATCAACTTCAAATAATTTTGCCACAATGTCGTGAAATGGGTATTCATCAACATTAAATTTGTTAATTACATGCCCCATTATTCAACCATTTCCCAGGACTCTGGAATTAAATCTTTCATCGTCAAATGAGTATTCTTTGGTCCAAACCAAACAGGTGGTGTCAAAACTTTCTTGTCTTCCAACTCACTCAACCAAGCTCCCCACCAAGAGAAGGACGAATTTGCGATAATATTGTTTTTAATTTTTGACATTAGATACAAATCTAAAATATCCTCTTGGTTTTCAATATAAATGTGGCGGGAACCAAAGGTTTCTTTACACCACTCAATGTCATCGCTAAAAAAGACAAACTTGGTGCTCTTTGGAAAACGAGACATAGCCTCATCATAATACTCTTTGCCCATTATAGCATGAAAGTCAGCATACTTTAAGTAATCACCTCGTCGGATGTGAACAGAGGCAAACTTTTTACTATTAATGATCTCGGAATACTTTTGATCCAAGAAACTTAAAGCTGCTTGCTGAGGTTTAAATAAATCTAAAATTGCTTGGCGATTGTGTACAAAGTGCTTCTCGGATTGAAAATAACCACGAATTAATAAATCAGGCTTGTATTCAATCTGTGCGTAGCTTTGATCAGATGGCTCAATATAGACATTTTTGATAAATGAAAGGTCTTTTGTGTATTCCAAATTTCTGAAAATAGTATTTCTGTGTAATACCGTTTCTTTGTCTGTTGGGGTAATTCCACTAATTCCATATGGAAATACAGCTTTATCACCATTGTCTAAAGCCAAAGAGTGGGCGGTTGCTGCAATAAACATTTGATTGCAGAGGCGACCCATCATTTCACAAGTAATCATATCTCACCCTCAATTAAATCATATTTTGGCTTTTGGCGAATCTCAGATTCAATAGAAAGCTGTAGTTGATGATTAACCTTGTCCTCGTTAGCGGGATTAGTCCTGTTATAAACATGCATAATTCTATCAATGTAGTGCGCTCGTTTACCAGACATCTCCAACATTGGAAATACAACGGGTAAGTCACCACACATTGGGTAATATTTGCCGTCCTTATTTCTCATGTCCTCATCTTTAATTCGCTTCCATAGCTTGTATTTACAAGTTCGCAGATGCGAGGTCATCCATTCAGCTTGTCGATACAATTGGTTTTCAACAATTTGCTCTGGCAATGGCTTATTAAACTTTCCTCTGACTTTCGCTGGATACTCAACATAACTTCCATATGTCATCCAGCACTGCTCTTTCTCGTAGGTCTCATTCAAATATGACAAAGTGTCCGCATCAGGAAACCAATCGTCTCCATCTAAAACAACTAAAATATCTTCGTCATCTATGTTAGCCTTTTTAATGCCATAATTTGTACTACCGAGGGCTCCAGTTCTTTCTTCATTAACAAAGAGCTTAAACCGATCATCGCCTTGAATTTCTTTTTCGATAATTGATGTTGTATTATCGGTGCCCTGATCGCTCACAAATATACACTCAAAGTCTTTATACTTTTGTGCCTTAACACTTCTAATATTGTAAAGAATCCACTTTTCTACATTGTAGAACGGGACAATAATTTTAATGTGACTCACTTTTTACCTTCACTAATCTTCAGTATGTGCTTGGGGATATCAATAATACTTTGTCCGCCTGCGCCCATTCCCATAGAGTGTTCATAGGTCAGCCCAGGTCTAGCTGGATTGAAAGGAATGTTAAGCTTTGCTCGGACTTCTTTTTCAAGTTTGTCTCGCTGTTCAACTAATCCTGCGGCGGACAAGTGGTCTGTCCAAACAAACGAAGTATAGCCGCCATCAGGATCGCCTTTATAATAATCCTGGTCTATAAGATAGTTCAGAGATGCTTGATAAAGTTTGTCTCCCGACTTTTTATCGGTGTAGACATAATAATCGTTTTCTTTGATAGCATCATCAAAGTACGGGGAACCTGGATAGGTCGTAATAATAGTACAATCAAAGTCCTCGGGCTCAACTTGCAGAAGCCAGTTCTTGGTATTCTCAACGGTTTCAGCAGACTCACCTGCGTGCCCGATAGACATAAGAGCCTTAACTTTCAAGTTGTGTCGCTTTGCAATCTCAACACATCGTGTATTGTCTTCTCTCTTGGCGATCTTTTTAATATTTGATAAGATGGTGGGATCTCCTGACTCAAAGCCGGTCAAAAGCCACCTAAAGCCAGCACGATACATTGCGTCTGCCTGTGTATCGTTGAAAAGCTCTGCCTTAACAAATCCACGCAACATAAAATCTACGCCGTGCTTATCCTGTAGATCACACAACTTGTTCATCATCGGAACCATGTTTTTATTGACATTCAATTCGTCGTCATAGAACATAAAGCCTTTGACCCCGTAAGTAAGATACAACATCTCAACTTCATCAACAACAGCATCGATATCTCTTAGGCGAATCTTTCTTAAGAACGGGGAGTTTCTGCCGCTACAAAACGTACAGTGAAATGGGCAACCCAATTGAGCAATCAGACTAAGTGCTGGTTCACCTTCAATAAAATATTTATATGAACTCATATCAACAAGGTGGCGAGCAGGCGCTGGGAGGTCGGTAAATTGTTTGTGACTCAAGAAATATTTTGATTTAGCGATATCGGCATCAATAATCTTCATATCCTCGTGAATCGCATCAAAGATGGCAATCTCACCATCACCGCAGACCAGAACATCAAAAAAATTCTTCAACGCCTCAACATCTTTAGTAGCTCGGTCAGAACCAACTAAATTTTTCTTTGCTTCGCGCTTTGCAGCGGTGTGCATAAGAGTAACATGAGGTCCACCTAAAATAACCTTACTTTGCTTTGCAGGAAGAAGAGCTTTGATGTGTTGAGAAATCTTCACAGCGTAAGGAACCTGTGGGGTTGTAGCGGTTATTCCAAATACATCTGCCCTGTCTTTTCTTTTGGCGTAATCAGTTAATACATCCGTGTAGTTTTCAACACCACTTAGATCGATCATATCAACAGTGTAGTTTTGTTCTTCCAGTGCTGATGCAATTTTTAATATTCCTAACTGAACAAAAACACGTTCGTCGAGAAGGAAAGGTGATGGTGGTATTATTAAGCAAACTCTCATTTTATTCCTCAAAAATGTTAATTACTGTATCGGAGATTTCTTGTCTCTTATTTCTCATAATATCAATTAATTCTGTTCCGCGCTTTTCAAACCAGGGTTCTCTAACGGCACCGGGTAATTTATTTGTGATTACCTTCATATCCATCATTCTGGATTCTACAATTATTCGTGATAATGTTTCGGGTGTTTTGGGAAAAAACACAAACCCTTCGTTTTGTCCAAGCCTTTGTAGGAATTCTTCATATGGACACGGATCAATAAGATCATACTCATAATTTTTGTATTTGCAATATCTAACAGCATCAATTGTATTTTTATGACCGATGTGAGAATTCATAATTGAATATTTTTTAGATTTAGGGCTCTTACTATAACTTTCCAACAAATCCAAGATATCTTCAGACCAAAGATTTCCGCCGATACTCATTATATTATCAAGGCTTAGGTTTTTCTGAACTATTTCTTTATGCATTGTTGATTGACAAATTACCGACTTAGCGTTCTTATAAAAATCATAGTTAACTATGTTTTCTTTTGGAGCGATAAAGTTATTATATAACGCAGGGTTCCTGCTGTCAAGGTATTTGTGATCGTGTTCATAAATAATATAATTTTTTAGAACAGACTTAGATTCTTCCTTGAGCCCGATAAAATTACAAACAACATAATTTGTATCTTCGTCGGCATGCTCAGGAAGAAAATCTATACTCTTCACTTTTGTGACATCATGTGTAGAGGCGAGGATATTGATTAACTCTTCGTTGCTCAATTCCCCGCCACCATTTATTTCATCAGCAAAAAAATCTGCTATAAAACATATCTTCATTCGTGTTCGTCGGCTTCAAGCTGTGTTAGCCACTCCTCGATCTCAAACGCCTCTTCTTTATAGACATGATCGGCAAACATCTCATATTGTTTTTCTTCGGTGAAGTTATTAATTAAATGTTTTTTGAGTTTGTTTGCGTGACTCTTATATCGTTCATAATTATCATACATGTCACGGTAGCTACGTCTTGCTGCTTTGTTCTCAATGTGGCACCATCCAGAATCAGCAGTGATCACGCCCTCCCATACAACATTCTGTGGAACTTGCGCAATTGTATAATCAACTTTGCAAAATAGGGGTCGTAGCTTCGCTTTCTTTTGCTTGCCAGATTTAACGGGGGCGTACAGGAAATCATTTTGTCCGCTCCAAGAGGGGGCAATTACGGGCAGTCCGTGGTATGCTGCCTCAAAGATAGGCATGCCAAATCCTTCGCCGTGGGTAAAGGTGACAAAAGACTTGATCTTTTCATGGGAGTAAAGACTGTTCATCTGTTCTAAAGTTAAGTCTCCATGAATTAAATAAATTTTACACTTACGATCTGGATATTTGTCTGTGATAGATTTTATTGCCGCTTTTGTGCGGGAATAATCCATCGTAGAACAGTTTGCTGTATTAGCCTTTAATACAAGACCGACTTCATCATTATGAAATTCATCGACAAACCAATAAATTGTATTTGGAATGTTTTTTCGTGGACCCATTTGAGCGACTGCTAAGAAATTGAAATCGTAGTCAAGTTGTAAATCCAAGTCTTCTTTTTCAAGGCTTCTAACAGGGTAGTTTACCACTTCAATTGGAGTTGTATTTCTGACGGTTACTTCTTGATTAGTTTCCTGAACAATTCCTGTGTATACTGTTTCGTTATAAACATTTTTGGAGTGATTTGATACAACAATAATCTTGTCCATTAATGTAGCTTTTTCAATCCAGCCTGGTGCAACCTTTGTTGTTTCAATACCGGCAGTGTATCCAATATTAACAGGCGCAATTCTTTCCCATTCATTTGGGATTGTCACCTGTAACGAAATATCAATCGGTAATTTAGCCTCAATGTGTTGATGACCTTTTAATAATAAATTATCAAGCCACTCTCGTTCTTCATTTTCTTCAGAAATCCAGCCAGTTTGACCCCAAGTCGTATTGACCAAGAGAATATTAAAGCGCTCCTCGTGTGCTCGGAGTGATCTAAGTGCAAACCTTGTTTGTTCGCCATATCCAGAGCGGGAAAGTGCTGGTCCTCTAACTAAAATTGTCTTCATTATTATAACTCCGTAAAATTGTAAGTGTTGTAGTTCTTTCTCGTTTCCCACGAACCATGCTTTTCAACTGTTTCATCAATTGTTTTAACCCAATCATTGTTAAAGTTCTCAAAATTATAATTTTTTAGAACATGTTCTCGCCCAGCCGCTCCGAGTGATTCTCGCTCTTCTTTGCTCATCTCATAAATTTTTGTCAAAGCGTCAACAAAATCTTTATTACTGATTCTATCCTCATAAATGTATGGTACATCTTGTGAGCCAATAACTGCTTTAGAAGATGGTTCAATACCAATTCCGAACCAATTTTTGCCATCTGTAACTTGTTCTTGTAAGCCACCTGTCATGTTAACAATCACCGGAGTACCACATGAAAGAGATTCCAGAGTAGCAAGCCCAAAACCCTCAGCATCAGAAACATTAATTGTGCAATCAGCAGAATTATATATTTCAGCTAACTTTTCAGGGGGTAGTTTCGCAGTTGAAAAGAAAAGTTGACCATTATCAAGACCGAGATGTTCCATGATGTGAATTAGGTTTTGTCCATGTCCATCATGTGGGTCAGTGTGCATAAGAAGCGTAGCTTTGTCATGACCAACCTTATCTAAAAATTCTTTAAACCAAAATATTACGCTTCCAGATTGTTTTCTTCTCGCGTTTCTATTATTCCAAAAGAAAACAATTTTATCGTCATCGATATTCATTGCGTTTTTTCGGATATCAGTTTTGACAGAATCAGCCATAGGTTTGAAGATTTCACCGTTAACAGCGTGAGGTAAATAAACGGAATCAACATCGGGTGAAACAGTTTTTACAATTTCATGAGTGACCTTAGAAATACAGACAATCTTATCATTTGAATCGTAAAATGGTTTATTAAACATCGGAGCCGGGAAATTATCCCAAACATGATGGTAAACCATAGGAACATTAATTCGAATTTCGTTGTCAATTGCCCAAAGCCAAGACCAAAAACGAGGATCAGTCATAAACCAAACTAAATCTGGCTTATGGTTTCTCATGATAGAACGAATATGGTCTTGATTACCATATCCATTAACAGGGAAAATAATCCAATCATCACCCCATTCTTCAGTTTTCATTGGCTGATAGCTTTCATGTTTGATAGCGCCGCCAAGACACACAAATGAATATCTTCCAGTATTTAATAGCGCTTCACAGAAATATTTAGTTTGTGTGCCAACTCCAGATGGTGTAAACGGGTGATCCGCTAACACAAGTATTTTTGTTTTTTTACTCACGGTAAATCCTTAATTACAATGTTTTGTTTTGTAGAACTCACAACCATATCCAGATGTGCAGGATAGTTTGTTTTTAATGTGTACTCCACTTTTAATGGTCTGAATTGCTTTGTGCAGTAGTTCCAAAGCATTATCAACTCTTTTTGGTCCACTGGTGACTTTAAAAAGCTCCACAATGTTCTTCTTCGATGTTCTCTTTAAAAGACCAAAGTGTGTGTGAACGTTCTTAGGGTCAATGTCATACTTTTGACAGAAAAAATGTTTGTAAAGAACCAACTGATAAAGAATCATCTTATCAGATCGTTTTCTACTATCCCAGCCCCAAGAGCAGGTCTTCCAATCAATTATATGGTAGTCATCGCCTTCTTTAATGATAAGATCAACGAATCCTTTAAATAAATAGTCTTCAGTTCCACTGATCGGCTCATATAACTTTTCCTCAGCCATAAAAACTTCACAATCGTCAAAATACTTTTCAAGTGAGGGTAAGACCTGTTCAGATAACTTCCCACCCTGAGCAAACATATCAATAATAAGTTTCTTATTTATTTCTTCAGACTTTAACTTTCTAATCTCATCTCTAAACTTCTGATTGAACAATTCTGGTTTTGGAATATTGATTTCTTCTGTCAATAAATCCTCACAGACAGAATGAAGCGCTGTTCCAAAAGCAGTATATTCGTTTCCCTCAAACACTTTTAGCTTATTAATATTGACAAGCTTGTGATAAAAGGGGCAATGATTCCAGTTTTTTAATTCCGAATAGGAAATGTGGGGCATTATTCCTCACTAAAAGTTTTTGTTTTTGTTTTTCTTTTCTTAGTCTTTTTGAAAGTCCAATAAGCATCTAGTCCATTTTTATGTGTATTGTTAATAACTTGACTAAATGTTATTATAAGACCTTTGTATCCCTTTTGGGCAAGATATCTCTCTATGTCTCCTCCGGTCACAGTTTTTGGCTGTGTTTCTTCGCTCTCTTCCCACTTATAAATAACTACTTTGCGAGGGGGGACCGACATAGTAACTCTTAATTGATTAACTTCCTCGTTAATTTCAATGTATTTTTCAATGTATTCATTAATATTCATTTGCTAGTTCATCCAATAAATCTATTTTTTTAATTAGAACAGGACACGTCTTGTTAATTTTAGAGCCCTCTTTCATATAAAACTGCTCAAATCCTACAGCAAAATATTCTGCCAGTGAAGTGACAGAATAAGCGCTTGGAAACAGTCCCATAACTAGATTATTAAGTTTCATGTAACCAATTTCTTGATATAAAAACATATCGAACTCTAAATCATAATTAATGTTTAAGAACTGTTCTAGTGTAACATCATATCCTTCACTTTTCAAGATACTGTGCAATCTTTTTCTTTTTCCAAGAAATTCAACCATCAATCTTTGATCTCCGTAGATCAATTCTTTGTTATGGTCCTCAACAGCGTGAGCCATCTCGTGGATGATATCATCATACATATCTTCTTCAGAAGCTTGGAAGTTTGATATATACAAAACCCCATCGCTGTACATGGCGTTAAGTTCTCTGTCAATCATCTCAGGAAATGTACCAATCTTAACTGCGTCAACATATCTAAAATATGCAGCGGGCATCATTTCCTCTATTTTGTTAAGAACAGTCTGAAGATTAATGTGCTCGGGTAGTGGGTCTTCGGACCACACTGGTATCTCATTATTTAAATAATAAATTCCTGAGCGTTTAACACTTTCTTTAATATATCCGATTAAAAGTGTTGACATATTTAATCACCATTTTCAGGCTCTAGCAATGTTTCTTCAACGATCTTTTGACCAGCATCGACATCGTTGAGCGCCTGATGATATCCACGAACCCAGTTTTCTTCAGCAACTGCCATAAGAAATTCTGGAAATTCAGTAGCCATTGTTTCAACAATCATCTCAACAGTGACTTCACCAGAATCAGGCTCATGTCTCTCTCCCACATAATTAACCAACCAGTTCTTCATTTCAGTGTCGGTATTTACAGTTTCTTTCAAACCTTCAGTTTCATCGTAATTCATTTTTTTACCTTTATAATATTGCTGCGGCGATGGTAGCTACTTTACTTCTTTCGCCCTTTTTAAGTGTAATATGACCAGAAATAGCCTGATCTTTCATCTTCTCAACAACGTATGATAGCCCATTTGTTGTGGCATCTACATACACGTTATCAATTTGTTCAATGTCACCGGTAAACACAATTTTTGTATTCTCGCCGACACGAGTAATTATTGTTTTAATTTCATGAGCACTTAAATTTTGGCACTCATCAATAATAATAAAAGCATTTGAAATAGAGCGACCACGAATATATGTCAACGCCTCAATTTCAATCGTACCTTTTTCAATATACATCTCAAGCGTTGATCGGTCGTCACCCATAAGAAATTGGAGATTATCCTGGATAGGCATAAGCCAAGGAATCATTTTCTCGTTCATGTCACCAGGCAAAAATCCGATATCTTTACCCATAGGTTGGACTGGACGGGAAACTATAAGTCTCTTGTATCTTGCTTCGGCTCCCATGACCTGCTCCAGACCAGCAGCTAAACTTATTAAACTCTTGCCACTACCCGCTTTTCCAATAACACTAACGAGAGGTATATCTGGGTTCATCAACATATCGAAAGCAAATTTCTGCTCTTTATTTCTTGCTTGGGTACCCCAAACTCCACTTTTAAAGTTTACAATCTCACGAATTGGCTCAGAATAGGATTTAAAAAATGACAGTGCTGTTTTTTTTGAGTCTGATTCTGAAGTTAGCATCACAAACTGGTTTTCATAAAGACAATCACATTCTTTATCTAAAAGTGATTCATCTAAGTACACGCCCTGTTTATCATAAAAATCATCAATGTAGCTATCAGGAACTTGAAGCTCAACAAACCCATCGTATAATTTACCGACATGTTCTACTACCTGATCTGTTTCGTATCCTTCGCACTTCAGACCAAGAGAATCACAGATGACCCTTAGTTGAATGTCGCGAGTTACTAAAACAACTTCTTCGGAAGATGAAGAGCGTTCTGTTAAGGCAGTAGCAATAATGATGTGATCGGCGTTCTTTTTATCCAGTTCTGCTGGAATGAAGTCGCTATCATAACCCTTAGCGTAAACGAACCCCTTATTATCTCCAAGAGATACCCCTTCCTGTAGAGTACCTGCTTCTCTCAATTTATCAAGAAACCTTACTATATTTCTTGCGTTCGAACCTACAGAGTCTTGTCTTTTTTTATGTTTATCAATCTCTTCTAATACTTTTAGAGGGATGATAATATCGTGATCACCAAAACTGGAAATTGAACGATGATCTGTTAAGAAGACACTGGTGTCTATTACATATTTACGTTTTGCCATTAATAGCCCTTAGCCAAATAATTAGTTATAACTTTATTATAACACATCAAGCAGACGATTGAAGAGCATTAAGTTCTTTTCATAATGATATTTCTTTTTTTCTTCTGCAAAATCAACTTTTGTAATTCCAAGATCTCTTCTCATCATCTTTGCTATTCTCGCTTTTCCGTCAGAGGCACGCTGAATTATCTCTTCCAATGTCTTTTCATTACTAAATGCCACAATAGCATCTTGAAAAATTCTTGTAAGTTGAGCATGCGCTGCTGTATTTGTAAATCCCATTCTTTCTGCTCTAACAACTCTGTCTGAATCATATTTAGGGAATACAATTGCTTCCTCAATTTTTGGTAAAAAGTGATTATATGCCATAACAATCAATCTCTTATTTTCATCCAAAAACGGGGTGCTGTTTTTATGGAAACCATTAATACCATCGCCTCTTCGGCGGAACTTGTGCGAATGCTCGTTTAAAATATCTTCATATTTTTCAATGTGCCCAAAAGGAAATTGCAATAAACTTTCTGTAACATCATGAGCAATATCACGGAAGTATTTTCCTTCATTCAAGCCAACGCCAAATGTCAAATCTTGCCCTTCACACCAGGAAAGCATGCTATTGACAAGAGACTTTCTTTTATTTTCTGGAATGAAGCCAGTTCTCTGGTTATTCACATCTGATCTTAAAATTTTAAGCCAGTCAGTATTATATTTTTTTAGCCAAGAGTCTGATACAATTTCATTCATCACGTCAATGAAATCTTCATCACTTACCCTATCTATTGTTTCAAGAGGTGAGGCATATTGTTCTTTTTCAATGAAAGAAAACTGCCTGCGAGAGCCATGGTATTTTTTCATAGTACCTTAAATAGTTTTACGCTCCCAGAATTCCTCATAAAAATAATGTAAAGTTGTCATAACCACGGTGAGTATAAGCGTTAGCTCAAACGACTTCTTAAATTCACCAAGATACCAGTAACTAATAATACTGGCAACTGTAAAAGAAATTAATCTCCAAACAACAACTTTTTTGAGTTTATTATTCATAATAAATGGAGCCACCTAAGAGATTCGAACTCTTAACCCCCACTTTACAAGAGTGGTGCTCTACCGTTGAGCTAAGGTGGCATTATTCAAGTGTTAAGTCCTGTACGGGTGCGTGCCATTCTGTCCAAGCCTGAAAACTATCATGCCAAGGTTGACCCGCTGAGGACCAAGTTAGACGCACATTCTTATCAATTATATAGAACATAGGAAAATAACGATCATTACGATAAGGTTTAAATTGTTCTGAACTTTCTCCAATAATTCTTGGATCTACTGCAAGAACTGGATAATTGCTAAGATTATAATCTTTGTGTAATTTTGCAATGTCGCTAGGAGACGCCCAGAGACCATCGTTGTTTGTTGTTATAACATTGATTGTTGTGATATCAAGGTGTCTTAGCTGCTGATATGGTCCATCGTTGTCAAGCCAAGCACGACACTCAAAACAAACTGTATTCATAACAACAAGCACTATAACATTGCCCTCAAAATCATAAAGGCTAATTTCACGTCCAAGTTGATCAATACCGGTGAGGTTACAGATTTTTGGTCTTAGTTCCTTTTCCTTTGGGGCAATATGATCATCCCTGTTCTGCATAATTGTCGTGCAGCGTTCTGGAAAATCATAATCATTAATATTAATTTCTGGGACTTGGGGTACTTTAACATCACTGTCTTCGATAGTATCTACTTTATCGGTGGTATCTTTTGGCTGCTCTTCCAATGGCGTAGTTTTTGAACCACATCCAAGTAGCGATAATGTTAAAATAATACTTTTCATGATAAATGGTACGCCCGGTGGGATTTGAACCCACGACATTTGCTTTATAAGAACAACGCTCTAACCCCTGAGCTACGGGCGTATAAGTAGGGGTTTGTTAAGCGTCTAACTTTTGTTATTTATGCTCTGTAAGCTGTCTCAAAATGGCACACCCGATAGGATTCGAACCTATGACCCTCGGTTTAGAAGACCGATGCTCTATCCACTGAGCTACGGGTGCAAAATGGCTGCCCCTCTCGGATTTGAACCGAGGACACACGGATTAACAGTCCGTTGCTCTAACCAACTGAGCTAAGGGGCAGCATTTTTTTATTCTGCGTTCTTGGTCTCTTGTACGTGAAGTCGAACGTCTTGTGCGGTGGTCTTAACAGTCTGCATTGCCTTACGGACGCGAGTCCCAGCAGCAGAATTACTATCATTATAAAACTTATGATAATCTGTTCGAACACCCTCAAGAAGGGTAATCAACTCATCAAGAGTGTTTGGTGTATTTTCCATTTTATTCTCCTATTGGTTATACATCAAAAGAAAGTTTTCCGTCATCAGTCTCCACGGAAATATTCCATCCAGAGATAAACGGGCTTTCTTCAATCAAGTTTTTAACAGGCACTTGAACCTCTGCGGTAAGTGTTGTAAAACCGCGTTTATGATCGTATCTTTCAGTTGAGTGTTCAATAAACTCAAAATCATAGAAATTTTCACTAATTGTTTCTGCGATGAATTCCTCAAAAGCAAAGCTGCCTCGTTCATAATCATCGAGATATCCCTCTTCTCGCATATGCGAAAGAACCTCTCCAGTCCAACGATTTGCAGCCTTCAAGCGAGAGTTAGATACAATAGAGGCAAATTCTTCAATAACTGAAGTTTCTGAAATAGCAGTATCGATATGAGTTTCATTGTAATGCATAACATCACAGCCATCCTCATAAGTCAAAGTTGCAACAGCGTCTTCAGGTAAATCAAGTGATTTAAGTTTTTTTACGAATGACATTATTTCTCCTATTCGTTATTTTGTAGAACCTCAACTTTATCAATGTCGAGGCTAAAAATTCTTTCAAACTCCCTACCATCGGAAGGGATACGAATAGTATAACACTGTTGGTCGTATTCTTTAAGGTTC
>WLWF01001363.1_pt1 | contig 20226 bp, 9 predicted proteins | sample 6718331 | NCBI WGS metagenome assembly WLWF01 (sample SAMN12718692, study PRJNA515312) | sponge metagenome | isolation source: marine sponge | host: Mycale hentscheli | place: New Zealand: South Island, Marlborough, Capsize Point | collected 2003-05-01
GTTTTATAGCTGTATCATTTATAATAATATTATTACCTATTTTAGCTGCGTTAGCGCCAGCTTCAAATCTAGACTTTATTTGTTTTACAACTTCAGGATTAAACTGAGCTAACTGCTCATCTATATTGGTAGTATCTTCTATAACAATATACTCACCATCTTTAGGCATCAACGTCATAGCTACATCAGTATACATGTTATATAAACCAAAATCATATTGTAAATCAGGATTTGTAACCGCATCGCCGTAAGTTTCCATAACTTCATTCATTGTATTTCTAGCTCTCATTTTACTAGTATTCAATATTTGGCTTCTTTTTTTATCAACTGATTTATACTGATCTATTAAGTTTTGTTTTGCTTTTTTACCAGCTTCAGATAAATCTCCAGTAGCGCCTAAGTTATAAGATGCTTTACCTATTTCCCTTAACTGTCTTGTTAAATCAGCAGCCTCTAAAATTTCTTCTTCTGTAAGAGCAGCAAGTTTTTGCATAGACATAACATCATTGATAGCTAAACTTTCTAAAATAGATAATTTTTGTTTTCTAGCTTCAACAAGTTCTTTGCCTTTTAGTTTACCACTTTTTATACTTTCTTCTAAACTTATTAATTCTTTAACAAAATCTTGATTAGAATCAACTTCGCTTTTTATTCTAAACTCATTTTTTAAAATATTATTAATATTACCTCCAGCTTTAGGAGCAAATATACCTAATGAAGTTACAGCGGTATTAGCAAAAAATTCTTTATCAACCCCTTCAATTAAACTTTTGTTTTCATCTAAAACAATAACATCTAAAGCGTTATGACCAACTTCAGTTAAAGTTTCTTCTAATATTTCTACAGGCATTGCTTTTGTTACTATAGGTGATAACCCAGACAATGTTTTTTTAGTAACATTAACAGCAAAATTAAAAGGAGTGTTATAAAATTCTTTTTTAAATTCTTGTTTACCCATTTTTTTTACAAGACTTCTCGCGCCTGTTAAATAAGGTAATGTACCTAAAGTTTCTGCAACCGTAGCAACCGTACCGTAGCCATACGATGTAAAAGCTTTTTGAGTAAAACTATAGCTACTAACTCTTTCTAATTCTTCTATTTCTGTTTTAAGCTCTTCTTGTCTATTGTTATCTGTAGTTATAGAAAGTTGTTCTTTTAACTTAGGTAACTGCTTTTTGGCACTACTTTCTGTTAATTCTATTTCTCCAAACTTACCACCAGTTTCTCCAATAAAAAATATACTCTGAGCAGTTACCATACCTAAAGTATTAAAGTATTTTTGTTTGTTTAAAGCTTGTTTTACAACATTAGAAGTTTTCATTGTTTGAGCTAAAGTTTTAGCTCTAGACACGCCTAAAGCACCTCTAGCAGCTAAACCTCCAGGTATAAACGCGGTGGCTATTGAAGGTGAATTGTTTGCAAAAGATTCAGTAAACCAATCAAAAAAACCTACCTTATTATTTCCTATATCATCTAATGTAATGTTTTGTGGTATAGTTGTCTCTCTTTTTTCAGCAATACGTCTATTGTAATCAACCGTGTTTTGTTTAACAACATTTAACATCTGATCTACAGCTTCAGTATCGTCTAAAGATATTTTTTGTATAGTTTTTAAGTAACCTTGAGCAGCTAAAGAACCAAAATTTACAGCACCTTGAACAAAAAATTCTTCCATAGCCATAGCTGTTCTTGCTCCTAGTGTGTAATCTAGACTTAAATTTTGCTCTAATATATTAGAATCAACAATATTTTCATAATTTTTTTGAAAGTCTTGTTTTAATAAATTATTTTTATTGTTAGCTTTTATTAATTGTAAATATTTTTGATCAAAACTTTGTAAAGTATACTCTTCTACTAAACTATTGTTTTTTTCTATTAATTCATTATAAGCTTGTTGCTGTTCTGGCAACGCTAAATTAACGTCTCCATCAGGCGAATTTTGAATTATGTTAGTTACACCTGCTTGTATATTATTAAAAGCATCTTCGTATTTTTTAGTTTCAGCTTGATATTCAATCTCTAACTGCTTTATTCTATTGTCTTCGTTTTGTACGTATTTTATAGTAGAATCAATGTATTTTTTTTGATCTTCTTGTGTTTTAAACTTTTCACCCTCTCCAAGCAGTGTCATTTTATTTTTAACATCTGTAGGAACATCTCTTAATAATTGTTGTTGAACTTTGTTTTTAGTAGATATTTCTGTTTGCTGTTGTAATTCATCTAACTGCTGTTGATTGTCTTCACTATAACCTATTAATTCTCCAGTTTCATTATAATTTTTATATTGAGCAAATTTTTCAGGACCTAAATATTCTTCAATACTTTGACCAGGAAAAACTCTAAAATCTTCATCTCTACCTCCTCTTCTACCTTTAGGTATATTATCTAAGTTAAAATAAGCATTAGCTAATTCTTTAGTATATTGCTCTTTAGGTATATTCGCTGTAGCATTTAAAATTTCATCTTCATATTTTTCAGCTTCATCTAAGTTTTCAAGTCTTCTTAATTCTTTTAGTAAACCCGATGGCGTAGAGCTTCTTGTTTTATATTTTTTATCTGTTTCTAATTTTAAATCAGTATAGTTTAAACCTTTAGGATTAAACTTTGTTTTAAGATCTATAGAATCCAAAGAACCAGGATCCGATTTGGATGCCATATCTTTTCCTGGTGTTACAGACGCATCCGTCTCCGCAACACCGTTTGTCTTTACCTCTTGAGCACTAGGAACTTTTAATTTAAAGTTTTCTAATTGATCTTCAGGAACATCGTATATATTTTCTCCGACTTTAAAAGTATATATTTTAGGATCTTTAATGTCTATCATAATATATTATTTTCTTTTAAAAATATCAAATTCATTAGGCACATCTGCAATATTCGTGCCTACAATCATTTTATCATCTGTTTTTGTAAAATCAAAATCATCTACTTGTTTATCGCTTGCTCCAGCAGCTTTTAATATAGCTTTCTTTATTTGAGCTTGACTCATACCAGTATCTATTGTTACTGATTTATTTTTACCAATAACTTTAAATGAAGATTTATCACCTTTAGCTAAATCTTTTGAAAAATCAACAGACTTTATACCATCTAAATTTTCAATATAAGTAATTAATTTGTTAACGTTTGGATCGTCTAAAGATGTAAATGTAGGTATAACTTTTTCTTCTAATTTTTTACCTAATAAATTTATTTCTTTGCTCAAATTAGCTTTTCTTCTCGCTTCATTTTTTTCGTCAGCAGTTCTATCATCTATATCTATGTTTAACTCTTCTTTTGAAATAGGAGGCATTTTAGCATTAAGCTCTGCTGTTTTTTGAGAAACAATATATTCTGCAATCATTTTAAATTGGTTTTGATCAATACCACTTTCTGTTGTTGGATCAGGTAATAACTCACCTATGTCAGCATCTATGTTATCCGGTAGAATGTCATCTACGTAGCTTTGCATAGCTAATAAACCATAAGCAAAATCGCCATCAGCTTCTCTACCTTGTTTAACTATACCGCTAATAGTAGCTGTAATGCTATCTTCCATTTTATTATATAACAATTCTTGATCTACTTCTGCAAAATTATATTTTATACCTTCAATAGTTTTAGATGTAGTATCTTTCTTAAAAATAGCTGTTATAGGTCCTTTCATATTTATTCCACCGCCCTTACCTACATATTGTAAATCTTGCATTGTTTTAGAAACATTAGACGATATGTTAGGATTTATAACAAGGCTATCATTTGCAAAATCTTTGTTTAAATTATAACTTCTGTTGTTTTCTCCAGTAAACTCCATTATTATATTGTAGTTACCGTCTATTAGATTTATTCCTATATCGTAATCTCTATCTTCTTGGCCATCAAAAGTAGCAGAAACATCACCTATCATATAAGAATTATTATGTGAATATGATAAACCATCCTCTTTACCACCATTAACCCCTAATTCTGAAATAGAATTTCTTCTTTCTGCCATATTCATTAAACCTTCTTCTAAACCAACGTCAAATAAAGTTTCAATAGCATTTAACTCGTTTTGTAATTGAATTCTTTTGTTTGGATCACCTGTAAAATTATCTAGTTGTATTTTAAGTTCTACAGCCTCATTAACTTTATCGTTTAATACACCTCTTAATCTTGGTTTTAAATCAAATCCTTTAGCATTTTTTAAACCTTTGTTTATGGACGTAAGATATTCAGCGTTATATTTAGTTCTACTTTTTGAGTCTTGTAAATTTCTTTTTTTATTTTCTAAAACTTCGTTTCTTTTTCTTTCAGTTTCAGCGTTGATAACTTTTGCTCCAAGTAAACCTATATTAGATATAGCTTGAGCGTATATTTTAGCGGACTCTGTATCGATAACGGTTTGTGGATTTTCGTATGACATATTTTTATTAATTATTGGGAATAATAAGCAGCTCCTAAATTACCTATAGCACCTATACCTGCACCTATGTACTCAGCTTGGCTTTGTCTTGCGGCAACTGCTGTCTGTGCTTGACCTGTTATTTGAGCTTGTTTCCTGTTTAATTGCTCTGACTGTCTTCTTTCTACATTTTCAAACATAAAGGTTCTACCCGATACATCAGCTTGTTGTAGTCTTTGTGCCTCACTCATTTGTATACCTTGAACTCTTTGAGCTTCTCGCATTTGCATTTGTTCTAGTTGAGCTTGACCTTCTGCTTTTAGTTTTTCATTAGCAACTTCTTGCTGTTCTATACTTGCAGAAACACCTCTTTTGCTTTGCAAAGCTGCTTGAGCTAAAGCAGTAGCACCACCAGCGCTGGCACCTGTAGCTCTCAATGTGTCTAGTGTATTAGCTAAAGATATGTCAGCTTGTTCTATTTGTAATTCTGCAGCTTGTGTAGCAACACCTAAGCTAGCATATGGATTAGAAATCATACTACTTAAGTCTTTTGCCATAGAAGAAATATCTGTAATACCAGCATAAGGGTTTATAATTTTTTGCCTATTTTTTTCTAAAACTTTTAATTCTCCTTCTAACCTTCTTTTTTCTCTTGCAGCCGCTCTTGCTCTTTTACTAGCAGAGCTAGCTCCAAATATAGATCCAATACCCGATATTATAGCTGAACCAATCATTACTCCAGCACTAATTCCTCCGTCTGCCATTATTACTCCTTCTGGAGCAACAAATAAAAATTCGTATAATATGTTTAAAATTTCTTCCATGTTTTTTTAATATGATGATTCTACTGTATCTGATGATACTGAAAATAATTCTTGTGATTGTAATGATGTACTTATTTTTACGTTTAAGAAAAATCCTTTTACACCAGAAACATCTCCACCAAAAACAACCTCTCCTTGTGATACAGGTGAGTTATTTAATATGTTTGCGAAGAATTTATTTTCTTTTTTCTTAAAATTATTAGAAAATAAATTAGTTGTAAAACTTGTTAAACTAGTAACATCTGTGTATGTAGCTATATTGTAAGCTGTATCACCTGAGCTAGCTTGTATAGAGTTTATACTCCAGCCATCAGTTCCTTCATAATTTAATGTTTTAAAGTTTTTTATTAATGAAGGATTAGAATTTAATACAATACTTACGTTAGACTGAAAACCAACCCCATACCAAGTTGTACCTAAATGATGTTGATAAACATTACATTTATTATAAGAAAACATATTAGCCCCTACGCTTACTATAAACCTTGGACCATAACCAAATTTACTAGTCCAACCTAAAACACTTTCATCAAAAGATAATGTTTGAAAATAAGTTGTTCCGTAAGGAGGTGATTCTTGTCCTTGTATAGATATTATATAGTTTTTAGTATGTATATCCCAACCACCAACAACTCTACCTACAGGATAATTTGCTAAATTATAAAATATACCTTTACCAGATAGTTCATCTCTAAAATAATCATGCATACCATACGATGATATTTCTGTTATACCATCTCTTGACAGTCTTAATACAGCATTTCTTTTTCTATCTGTAAAATATTTTCTATAACCATATACAGCAAAACTAAAAGGATCTTTTGATATACCATATTCACCTGCATAAGCTACAACCTGTCCTATAACTAATGGACTGGACGTAAGTGTAGCATTGCCTTCTGCTGAGTATATAGCATCTTTATCTATTAAAGCTCTACTAACTTTATCTTCTTGAAATATAATTAAGTTAGTGTCTTCTGCATAAAGTTTTTGTATTGAACCATTTGCTGGATCTACAGATCTTGTTATGTCTTCGCCTACAGAAAATTGATTAGTGTTGTTAACTCCTGTTCTAGAGTTAAATACACCTGAATATATTAATGAAGAAAATAAATTTTGATTAGTTGCGTCTTCTTCTACTATATAAGCTTTAGCTCCATAACCAGCGCTAGTATTATTATAACCACCTCTTATTCTTGATTCTTCAATATACCAATCATCTGTATTACTAGAGCTTGTATAATTTTTAGGTATTTGATATACATCAGCGTTTGCATCGTCTGTAACAGCCTTGATTTTTTTTAACCAGAATGTATTAAAGTATTTAACTTCTAATGTTGCTGCCATAATTTATTATCACTTATTTTTTATAACTATTACACATAAGATTTAACAAGAGGGTGCGTACACACTGTAGTACTATTACACCATCTAGCATACAAATCACTACAAGTATTAGGATCTCCACTTATTTTCACGCCACTTGTATTAAATTTAGCTGAAACTATAGTTTGGGTTGGTGCTGTTGAAAATGGTTCAGCAGGGTTTGTTGCTGGATTTGTTCTAAACGTATAAAATTCAGCTTGACTAGGCGTGTATACTGTAGATAAAGTATTTTCATTATAAAATGTTTCAACGTAGTTAGCATAAGGATGTGTAGCATATTTAACAGTATTACCACTGCCACAATTATAAGGCGTTTGAGTAGCTCCTGATAAATAATAACTAAAGCTTTTTGGTAAACCTGAAACAATAGATCCATTTTGAATAACACAAGTACTGTAATTTAAGTCGCTTATATTAACCCAAGCGGTCATTTTATCAGCAGCAACACTAGCCGTTTCAGTTCTAGCATCACTAGCTACAACACAATATTCTCCAGGCGTATTAAAAGCAAACACATACTGATTGTAAACCTCGCTATTAATCGTGTTGTTAACCATGCTAACATTTTGTTGGGTTGTTATAGTGTAATTGTTTGTATCTGTAACATCTCCAAAAGTTCCTGAACTATCTGCTCTCCAATAAACTCTCCAACCACTAATACTACTTGAGCTAAAAGTTTGACCAGACGCCGCGTTGGACCATCTTTGCTGCATATTTAAAGAAAATAATATAGTTCCGCTTGTTACAGCTACACCTAATTTGTGTAAATTAACTGAAGTACTAGTGTTTGGACTTAAGTTAGTGTTACAAGGTGGTGGTAAATTTGTTATAGCATAACCACTAGCTGGATTAGTACTAGTGAAAGTTCCATTAGCAATATACCAAGCTGCATTTATACCATTACCAGAACCAACAATTTCAGTTGTAATCCATTTGCCTGCTGGCATACCTGGAACAGCTTGCTGTATACAAGGCGCGTTAGAAAAACTATAAGTACCTCCATTTAAAGGTTGTGGCCCAACAGTTACTGTTTGCACAACTTCTTTAAATAATGTACCAACACCTAATACAGGGTTAGCACTCGGACTATAAGCATCATCTACTCTTACTGTCATAGAATAATTACCTATAGGTGTAGTCAATGTTTTTGATATATTACCATTTTGGTCAATTGAAAAATAACCAGCACTAACAGTAGCACTATCTAAAGAATAAAATAAACCGCTTTGATTACTACTTGTGGTAGAAGATCCGTTTCTAGCTTCTCTTTGTACTACATCCGGAAGATTACCGGCAACTATAACATTAGGAAAACTATTACCATCGTCAAAAGATGGTTGAACGTTTGTCATTGCTATATTTTTTATTATAGTAGCCGCAGGATCAGTTCCGTAAGTTACTGTAAAAGTAAATTGATAATTATTTATAATTGAAGAATTGTTTAAATATGGAACGTTATTAGTATTAAGTTTAATTCTATATCTACCAAAATTAACACCAGGTGTTGTTTCTTGTTCTAGCGTAAATATCGTTATATTATTAGCTGTTGGTGTAGTGCCATCTATAACAGCCATTGTTGTTGTAGTTCCAGGTAGTTCAGCGCCTTGATTATTAACAAAATAAAAATAAGATGTTATAAAATCTCCAGATGTTTTTGCTTCCGTAAGATCAGGACTCATAGCGCTTACATCAGCTGCGCCATCAAAACCGTTTAATATATCAGAATTTAAATCAGCTATTAAACCTGATTGAGTAGTTTCCCAAAAAATATCTAAAGCAGATTCTACTGGCTCTGTTTCATATATAGCTAAAAAAGGAGCCATGTTAGTGTTGACACTTGTTGTTGATGTAACACCTATTGAACTTGATGTTGCAAGCCTAGCTATTAAAGGCTTACTATCTATTTGGTATAAATTAGCTTGACCTTCTGTACTTAGATTATCAAATTCCATATTTGAATCGTTACTTGTAGCAATGCTTATAGCTGTATCTGTAGATATACCTGGATAATATTGTATATTGTTTTGCGTATCTGTTGCGGCTGGCGGTGTACTAGCTGTTAACACGTTTGTAACTCTACCAAATAATTGAACTGAACTTCTAAATTGTTTTTGATCAGGACCAACTTCAGATAAATCTCTAGGAACTTTATTTATGTTATCATTTATTAAAACAATATTTGCAGTTTTATTATCTTCACCAGTAGGAAAAGGTACAATTGGTGTTGCTGTTGCACCTGTTTGATCAGGATAACCGTTTAATATACCTGGTAAATAAACATTGTAATAATCTTGTTCTTGTTGTCTTACAACAACTTTATAAGAATACCAACCAGTAGCATTAAAACCAGTGTCAGTACCTAAAGTGTAAGCATATTTAGTGTCAGGTGATTGAGGTTCTGATTGTAAATATAAATCTGGATTTATTGGATATTCTGTTGTAATTGTAACTAACGGTAAAGCAGATATATCAACGTTAGTTATTTTAGTAAAATCTATATATTGGCCTCTTAAAAAAGAACCAACAACTGGTAAAGTACTTAAATCATAAAATGTTAAAGAAGTAGAAGATGATAAGCCGGTAACACTTTTATCAACATTAAATCTTAATGAATTATCTATTGATATAACTTTTGTATTAACAGGTATTGTTCCACCTACTACGTTTAGTCCAGGAATAATAGTGTTATTTCCAGGACTTATTACGATACTAGTTGTAGGTGAAAAGTTAGCGCCTGAGGTAGCTGTGGTAGAAGAATAAATATTAAACGTATATTGATTACCATTTATAGTAGGTTGTAAGTTTGCTGTAGCCTGAAAAGTGTTATAACCAATACCTATAGTTTCTGCGTATAAACCAGGTGCACCTTGACGTGTTTCTGTTTGAACAATTGGGTTTTGTATAACTACTTTTAAAGCATCTCCAAACCAATTCCTTATGTCAGAAGCAGTTGAATTATACGCTGAATAAACAGTAGATCCACCAAATTGTACACCACCAGAATTAACACCATCTTCTTTAACCGAAGAAAGAATAACAGGTGATGTTCTTCCATATTTATCTGATAACACAAAACCTACTTGATAGTTTCGGTTTTGTTTTAATGAATGATTAGGGTATTCCGCCCAGTTAGTTTGTACTGTTGTGTTTTTATTACCACTAGCTACAAAATAGTCTATTGAACTAGGTGCTGTGTGTTGACTTTGAAAATTACCATATATAATTCTATTTCCTGAACTTTCTTGAGCTAAAGCTCTTACAGGAACTTTATCATAAACTCTTACTGTTTGAGCTTGAGGCAATGTTCTTATAGGCTTTCTTGATTGATAATTATATATATATTCGTTTGTACCAGGCGATTGTGGGGTAAAATTTAAAATACTTGAAATTGAAAGACTATCTAATATTTTAACACTTATTTGATCTGATTCTTTATATAATATTTCTATGTTAGATATTTTATAATTTGTACCTAATTGTAATTCATAGGCTCTATCAGGCAATGGAATTTTTAAGTTTACATTTTGTACACCGTTTTCCATAAAATCTACAATAGTGCTTCTATATGAAGCATCTTCATCTCCGTTTAAAAAATAACCTCTTTGCTTAGGTATAAAAGCAGCTTGTGTAAATGGTGCCATTAAAGAATACTCTCCATCATCAAACTCAAACCTATAGCTAAACCTAACAAATCTTCCTTCTAAATAATCTGGATCACCAGGCCAATTTGTAGTTGCTGGCATTTGTGTTCCATCAAAATAATTAGATATGCCTGACCCAGTCATTGTTGTTGTTAAAAATGTTAATTCATCGCCATCTGTAACGGTTGCGTTAGCATTAATTGTAATAGCTGTTCCGTTTATATCTGTTACGTAAATATAATCAGTGGCAGAAATGCTTGGGCCAATAACACTCATTCCTTTAGCAATAGAACTATTGTTAGTGCTTAATGTTATTGTTGTTGCTGCACTAGTAGCGCCAGCTGTTGATGTGGTTATATCCAACAAACTAATAGGTAAATAAGGGTTATATTTAGCTACTGATATTTGATTTTCTTTAGTGTAATAACCTAAACTCTGTTCAACATTTATTTTTCTAGGTTGATTTCTATTGTCTGTCCAGAACAAAAGATTTTCTATTAAATTAACACCACTTATAGGGTTTTGTTTAGAAAAGTTTAAAAAAGATCCTGTTAGTATAGGTTCATAACTACCACCGCCGTTACCATCAGGCGTAAATTTAGTTACATAGTGATGTGATCCTAATCCTGTGGCTGGAGCATAAGATCCTATAATCGAATTATTGTCAGTTAAAAAAGTATATATTATACCATTAGCTTCATCTGTTGTAAAACCTATAGCTTCTAATGGCCAATAAAACTTTATTAAATTGCCTTTTGTACCTAAATGGTTTAAATTAGAGCTTGCATCATAAACAACTTGCGTTGTTTTAGAATTAGCATCGTAACTAGATTTAATAACAGTAACAATATTTCCTTGTGCAAAACCAGAAACAACCTCAGCATCCATGCCTCTTTCAATACTAGATGAATAATCTCCTGATAAAAATATACTACCAGCTTTGAAAGTTAACGAACTCGACGCGGGTATGTCTTGAGTTAAACTGCATGTTACGCTAGTTATAACATCATTTGGCCAAGCAAACGCAGGTAAACCCGTTATTTCTCCTACTTTATTTACTCCTATATATATTTGCATACCTACATATAAAGAACCATTATATGTTGCCGGATTACTTAAAAGAGTTATGTAAACGGTATTTCCTTTGGCATATAGTGTAGCATCTGTTGTTGCGGTTTGAGAAGCAAAATCCCCTGAAAATTGATATATATCACCTACTTCAGAAGAAAAAGGACTAGTTCTAACAATTGTTTTACCTGTTAAGCTTGTGTTATATGAGCTAGAACCAACTAAAGCAAGTTCTGATCCAGGATTTCCATTTACAACCTTATGAACAGACATTTGTGGGGCAATATTTATAATTGGACTAGCAGCATTTTCATAGTTTCCTGTAAAAATAGCTAATCCTGCCGTGCTAGGGTTTGTTGTTCCAGTATCTGTTAAAAATGTAGTCCCTGTTGCCGAAGCTTGTGTAACTAATAAATCACTATTAGTTATTTTAGTATTACCTAAGACAGTTTCTAAAGCACCAATATCATCAGCTTCTGATTTACCTACAGATATGTTTAAAGCATCTCTATACTCACCGTTAGGAATCAATCGGTCATCAAGATCTTTATTCATCTTGGACCTTAAAAAACTATTCTTTATTTCAGCCATGTATTAAAATTTTAGCCATTTAGATTTACCTCTCATAACTTGAACTATTTGATCAAGTTTAAGATTAGATAATCTTATTTTTGCATTTCTTAACTTAGCACTTTTTTCTTGTTTAAATCTTCTTACTACATATTCTTGAACACCTGAAGAAACAGATAATATTGCATGCATTATATAAGCATATAGAGCTTCTTCAGCTAATTTAGGTATTCTAGCATCAAGATCATAAGCGTTACCATCTGATATATATTGTAATAATATTAATTTATTAGCTAAATTACTAGTAAAATTAAAAGTACCTTTTCTTTCGTCTATTTTAAACCAACCATTTTTTTGACTAGTTTGTGGTTCTAAACCATATCTTTGGCCTAAAGCACCGTCATAAACACTGTGATCAAAAACAGCATTAGCGTTATTTAAATCATTTATAAAAGCTCCGCTTATACGTTTAGGATCTGTTGTATTCCATGCACTATTCATTTGAGATGTAGCCTCAGTATTAACGTTGTTAGCATCTTGTATTGGATTTCCTTCATCATCTTGAGTAAATGTATAATAAGGGCTTTGATTAAGATTATTTGTAGGGTATATAGGATGTAGTACACCTAATCCATCAACCCAAGATAAATCAACATAATTTACGTAATCTTGAGGTATAGTTAAACTTAAGCTACTAGGTATTGTAAGTTCTGATGATCTAGTACTTTTTAATGTATCATAACTAAATTCTTGTAAACCTCTTCTAGCATGAAAAATAATATCTGTTCTTTTAGCATTAGAAATAAGTTTTCCGGCACCTACATAAGCTATCATAAAATTATCAATAACATCTGTTAATTTTGTATATTCATAATCACCATGTACGTCATCTAGTGTATTATCATTTAGTTGTATTTTTATGTAAGTATTAACAGTTAAAGCTTCAGGCACTGTTATTATATTAGGACTAGACATAGTCCACGTGGTAATTCTTCTAATGCTTAATTCAGTACCATTAGCAACACCTCCAGCCGGTAAATTTTGATTTAATGTTAAATTATCTACTCCACCTGCATTAACAGCTGTAACAATAGTTCCATAAACTAAACCTGTTGTTTTGTTTAAAACTATAAATAAACTTCCACTTGTAGGTGTAGGCGTTAGTGCTGTTATAACTAATACTGGTTGGCCAGCGTTATTAACACCGCTAGATAAAGCATCTATATCAGTACTAGCCGGCGTAAGCTCTGTCCATGTTTGAGCGTTTGGACTAGTGAATATTTTAAAATTATTTAAATTATAACCATTAGTTGCTGGATCAGAATAATTACCACTACCAACAACTAAATTAGTATTAAATGTGCTAGTAAATGTTTGATTAGCATTACCATCTGATGTAAACTGCTGTGCTCCAGCGTAATATTGTCTGTTAGTTTCGGTTATTAAACCACCATTAGGTATAGGCATAATTTATTATCTTTGTTGATTTATATTTTCTTGTTGTACTTGTTGCGCTGCCACTTGTACTATTTCAGGACTTCTTATAACAACACCAGCATATAATAATATTTTTAATACTAATTCTGTTTGGTCAGAATCATGTATTTCAAAATTTATAGAGTTTTGTTGTTGATATGTAAATTGACCAGAACCTGATTGTGAAAAAGCCCATAAAGGATCTAAAGGCTTTCTTATGTAACTAACCGAAACACCTGAAGTTATAGAATCTGGATGAACAGAAAGAACATTATTTTGTAAAGTATATATTGGATATGTTGTTGTTGGTTTGGTTAAGTTAGAACTTAATAAATGATATAGCTCTGCTTTATCTACTCGTTGCATTTCTTGTATTGGTAACGTACCTCCTGCACTATATAAAACTTGTCCTAGTCTATAAAATTGTTTAGGATATAAATTAACTATAACAATATCATTTAAATTAACAGTTGGATATAGAGTTAAAGTTGCCCCGTTAATATCATATTGTTCAGAGCCTATTTCTATGTTATTTATAAAAACATTAGAAACAGCGCCAGAATTTGAAAGTATTAATGCGTTGTTTGTGAGTGTAAATGTTTGGGATATTGGATTAGCTGTAAACGTTTGAGATTGTTGAGCTGTTCCAGAAGCTTGATTAGGTAGTTTAAAAACATTTGTACGATAAGTAGCTATGTCAGAAGTTTTAAATATAGAGATTTTTTCATCAAGACCCACTACTCTACTAGCGAAGTCTGTATCTGTTTGTGGAATACGTATTTGCTGATTTAAACTATCGAAATAATTCTCAAATATTTCTAATTGAGCTTGAGTACCTGTTTTATTAAATTCTAAAGGTGTCATATAACCCCTTTGTTCTTTATTTAGTATTAATAAAACGGTTTGATATACAGTGTTTACGTTTATTGCCATTTTAATATTTTAGTTAATAGTGATAAGGGCCACAATAGTGACCCTTCACTATATTATAGTTACATATTATTGTAACTTTTTCTTGATTGTTTTAAAAACATCAACACCTTCATCAGTTTTAAACCACGCAGCTAAAGCTGAGTAAGGATTTTCATCAAAAGGTACTGTCATTAGTTTTCTATTATTTGATCCCCAATGAAAAGTTCTTTGGTCTTGAGCTATTTTAACTATGTTTTGTTCTACAGCTCTAATACCTATATTTCTTAAACCTACATTATCATCATTTGCTATAGCTAAAAAAGAACCTGGATTATTTCTAGCCATAATAAGTAAATCTCTTTTAAGTTCTTTAGAAGTTAACTTAGTAACTTCAGAACCTTTTTCAACTCTTAGTACAGCTTCAGCATGATCTATATCCATTTCTTTAGCTGCTAGCATAGCATCTAACTCTAAATTTATATTATCTAGTTGATCTTCTGCAACTGCTTCAGCTTTCCACTCAGCATACACTATATCTTTTTTAGGGTGATATAATGAAAGTAATTTTTGTAAGTTTTGTTTTTCTTTTGAAACAGCTAATACACCGTCTTCAAAAATAATATGACCTAATGTTACTTCTCCTTTTTGATCTGTAACTAATGGAGAGTTTTGGTTAGTTGCATATCTTAATTCTTTTTGTTCTCCTTTAGCTTCATCAAACCATAATAATGGATGTCTTAAACTATTTTTAGAATTTAAAGTATATGTTAACGGTTCTTTACCGTGTAGTAAATAGTATCTTCTATCTTTAATCTCCCATTTTGGGGCTTTTGTTTCTTTTGTACTTGACATAATATAATATAATATAATTAATAAAAATAAAGGGCTGGGTGCCGAAGCACCCAACTCTTTAAAGCAATCTTAGTTTTGGAATAATACGAAATTATTCGCAGCTTGTGTAACCAAACATCTTTCAGACAACCAGTTAACTTGCATAGCATCTAAGCTTGTAGTGTAAGCACCACCAGCAGATCCTGTGATCCAGTTTTTGTAACGTCTGTCTTCAGTTTGTGAAGCTCTATATCTTACGTGTAAGAATGGTCTTCTAATGTTTGTACCAAGTTGTTGGTCATACACAGTCGACGTTCCTGCAGGTATTAATACACCTTCAATTCCACTTACTTGAACACCACCTCTTGTAGAAGCGTCATTTAAGTATTTCCAGCTAGTTTTGTAGAAGTCATAAGAACCTCTTCTGAAACCAGAGAAACCTAAATTAAGTGCCATGTCTTCAGAGTTTTCAAATAAACCGTAAGCTGTTCCACCTACAGTACCACCTGAAATTTGTCCTAGCATGTCGTCAAAATCTAAATCAAGTCCTCTATTTAAGAAAAGCATGTTTTCTTCGATAGCTCCTTGAGTGTCTAGATTTTTTAATACTTGATCAAAATCCCCTAAACCTGTACCAGCAGAGAATCCAGATAAAATATTACCTCTTTGTTGAATAGCAGCAAAAAGACCTTGAGATCCATGTGCAACAGCGTTACCACCAGCAGCACTAAATCCTGGAACTGCACCAGCAGCTTGGTTAGCAAAGTTTACGCCTGCAGCAGCAGCAGCAAGTTCACCTTCAACCATTGCCATTTCTAAGTAGTCATCAAATCTTAGTCTTGTTTCAGACTCAGACTTTAGATACCATAAGTATCCTGATGTACCATCTTCTGTAGCAACTTCTACCCAACCGATTTGAGCCATATCAGAACCATTAATTTGGAATGAATCTTTTATGATAATTGGTTGATTAGAAAACTGACTAAATGAAGGTTGAATTGACTTAACAGATCCAGCAGCAGCTTGAGCACCACCTTGAATTCCTTGTCCAAGAGCTTGAATTGTACCTTTAGCAAATACAGAACCGTATACAAACATTTTAAGGTTTGCAACCTGATTTCCTAAAGCATCCCAGTTAGCAGCTTGAAAAGGGAAACAAGTAATAGTAGCTAATGTTCCAGCAGCATTGTTATTACTTGATCCTACAACACCTTTTATAGTAACTCCAGTAGTTGGGTTCATTACTACAATCGTGTCATTTGGAAAAATAGCATTAGAAACGCCAGTAGCACCACCAGTTACAAAAGTAAAAGTAGTACCTCCACCTGCAGCAGCAGTTGGATTTTGTACGTTGCTATACGCTACGTGTAATCTATTTTGTTCTGACCAGATAACTTGATCAGAAGACATTGGCATTTCAGCGCCAACCATTCTAAGGAAACCATTTAAAGTTCTGTTTCCATATCTCTCTACCTCAGCTTCGTAAACCTCAGGTAAGTATTGTTGTGCAAAGTCATTTGCACCAGCATTAAATGCTAGATAATTGTTAGCAAGTAACAATTGTTGTTGGGAAGGTATAATACTTCCAAACACAGGAGAAATTTGTCCCATAATAATTAATTTTGTTTTTAGTTAAATTTTCTTGTTTTTATCTTCAATTTAGAAGAATCAAGACCGCTTATAGCTTTAACTTTTAATCCACCAACAAAAACTTCAGAGTTAGGAGTTGTCCTAACATCTTCCGATATGTTTTTAGATTTTGCAACAAGATCTTTAGTAGCATCAGATTTACCTTGCTCATAAAAATGTTTTGCAATTGAGTCAACATTGTCAGCGGCATACATAGCTTTGTGATAACCTTTAACATCTTTAACACTTCCATCATCATTTAAGAACTTCTTAATTATATTAGAAACATTTGATTGTTTAGTTGCAACTTCACTAGGATTTTTAACTCCATATCTAAACTTTTTTTCTCCAACATTGATGTCAAAACCTTTGAAATCATCAGAAAAATATTGTTTAGTGTCAGACTTAAAAGTCTCGTGTTGTTGTTGAGCTGTGTTTTGCTCTTCATTATAGCGATTAAAAAAGTCCATAGCTTTTTGTTGGTCTTGTGTCGTACCAGGTCTCAACTTGATTTCCTCGTAGTATTGACTTTTTAAACCATCTAAATGCTTTCGGGCTTTAGCAACCTCTTCTTTATAAGCGAGTTTTTTCTTACGAATATCTCGCTCCTCATCCACTTCTTCATCATATGCAAAATTATCTTCAATCATAAAGTTAATTTCACTTGAATCTAAGTGTGATTTGGCTTGTTTGTAATACTCTCTTAATAGAGTATCATTATCTATATTAGAATAATCTGCATTTAATCTTACATAATCTTCTAATGTACCACCAGTTTCTTTCATAAAGTCTACGACTTTTTCGATGTTTTCAGGTAGTTTAGCTACTTCTCTTACCTCTTCAGGGGTTGGAGCAATAACTTTTTCTTCTATTTTTTCACCTAATTCTACAATTTCTTCTTCAACCTTTTTTTCAATAGGCTTTTCTTCTTCTACAATTTCTTGTATTATAGGGGTTTCTTCTTTAGTTTCAGAAACTTCTTTGGGCTCTGATACTTGTTCGTCCACTCCAGGGCTAGATCCGGTTTGTTTTTCCACATCCACCTTTTTTGTTTCTCCGACTTGAATGGCATCTTTTTCTTCTTTTTTAGGTTTTGATAAATCGACTTTAATAATATCGTCTTTAATCAATTGTTTTGGCTTACGTTTAATTTTAAACGTGCCTTCTTCTTTTACTTGTTCTGACATAATATAATATAATAAAAATTAATAATGCTATTGAGGCATAAACTCTTCAGTTCCAAAACCTCCTAGTGTGTCAAATCCTGAGGATTCAAAGTTTTTAGGTAAGCTATCATTTTGTCTTTGACTTATTAGCTCACTCTGTTGTGTTGCTTGTATTTTAGTTCTTTTATCTTTACGATCTTCTATAAATTGTTCTTTTTTTCTATCCGTATTAACTTTAGCTTGAGCTAATTGAAGTTGATAATTAAACTCTTCAGCCATTAATTGTTTTTTAATTAACGCTTCTTGCTCCATTCTCTGTATTTCAAATTGAGACTTAGCTTGTTCTATTTGTATTTCAGTATTAGCTAAAGCCTCTTGTTTTTGAACTTCATTCATTGCTGCTTTTTCTGCAGTTTTTGCATTAGCTTCTGACTGAGCTTGAATCATTGCTTTTTGATTAGCTTGATCTTCTTTTTGTTTTTGTTTTCTTTTCAATTTCAACATTTGATTAGCTAGCTTAAGGTTTTTTATTTGCCTTATATCAATAGCATCTTCTAAATCAATTCCTTGAGATTGTAAAGCTACTTGAATATTTTGTTCTAATTGAGCTTTTTCTTCTTCATCTGGCTCTAATTCTAAATAAATACCAAAATCATGAAGATTTAATGTATCTATTTCTTTTAATGTTTCAACATTAAAAACAGATATACTTTCTTTTAATGAATTAGCAGTTAATGGAAATTCTAAAGCATCAGCAACTCTAAGTGAAATATTTTCACATATTCTTAATGTTAAATATAAACTAGAGTCTAATATATGTTTAGTTGCTATATTTGAAGCATTTGCTGCTATTTTTTGTAAACCAACTAAAGCATTAGCATCAGGTTGACTACCATCTCTAGCTTCGTTTAAACCTGTTACATCACGTATCATTTGTAAATAATACTGATATGTAGCTATTAAAGATTGTATTTTAGCGTTAGATGCCGATGTTTGTAATTCTTGTATTGGTACTTTACCTCTGTTAGGATCACCATCTTGTGTTAAGCTTCTACCAACTATACTACCAGTTTGGAAATACATGTTTAATGCTTCTTGTGGATTATAATTTGTTCCATTACCTAAATCAACCTCTGCTAAACCATCAACATCAACAAACACACCATCTGGAACCATACGTTGTATTACTTGCTGTAACTTTAAAGATGTAAGCTGTATCATATCAGCAAAACTTGTACATCTACTAACTAATGATTCTATACGGCCTTGATATAAATTAGGTGCGCATATAGTATAATTCATATTAACTTTGGTTGTATCAGACACAGGTCTTGTCATGTTTTTTGCTAGTTTCCATTCTAACATTTGAGGAACACCCATAACTTTTGCACCACTAAATAAAACCTCTATTGTTCTTGAAACCCTACTAAAATTGTCACTTTCAGGCGGATTAAAACTATCAGATTTTTGTAATGTTTTTTCTAACCCAGTATCAGTTTTTTTAATTTTAAACACTTGATCAATAAATGTTTTATATTCAAAAAATAATATTTGAACCAAATCATTATCGTAATTAGGATTAGCTATGTATCCATCGCGACCAGGGTATCTTACCATTTGCTCTAACTCTTTGTCTGTAAGATATGGAAATTGTTTTTTTATTTCAGCTAAAGTCATCGATTTGATTTCACCAACATAATATATATCTTCAAAATTAGGATCATTTGTGTATGAATAAACTAAATTAGCAGGATCAACGTAATCAACTATAACACCGTTTGATTTATTAAAAGTAGTTTTAGTAGCTCCTATACCTATTGTAGCTATATCTTCAATAACTCTTTTTTTAGTTAAATTATACTTATTGTTAGCCAAAACATTATTAATAACTTCTTCTTCTGCTATTTCAATACCTTGTTTATAGCTAAGTTGCATATGAAGTTCTAATTCTTCTTTGTTTCTAGGTAAATCTACAGCTGGAATATTAGAACTTGAAAAATCTTGACCAGTATTTTTTTTTGCTGTTTCTAATAAATCTTGAGAATACATATCTTTTACAACATTAGATGCGTATTCAGTTCTTTGCTTTAAAGCAAAAGGATCTTGTGAAAAAGCTTTTATATCATAATTTTTAGCAGATATACCATTTACTACTATATCTAAAAACTTAGGTATAATAGGAACTGGTTTCCAGTCTAAATTTAAATAAGACAAATCACCATTAATAGATAACTCATCTTTATATTTTTGTACATTTTGTTCACCTCTAGCGTATAATCTTAAATTGTGAAAATTTTGATAACCTGTGTTCCATCTACTACCATTTACTCTACCACCTCTAAACCATTCATATTCAATAG
>WLWF01001365.1_pt1 | contig 20224 bp, 25 predicted proteins | sample 6718331 | NCBI WGS metagenome assembly WLWF01 (sample SAMN12718692, study PRJNA515312) | sponge metagenome | isolation source: marine sponge | host: Mycale hentscheli | place: New Zealand: South Island, Marlborough, Capsize Point | collected 2003-05-01
GGCGGCTACTGCTCCCGTAAGTGTTCCTACTGGTACTGCGCTCTTAGCTGGATCAGCGTTAGGTTCCTATGCATTAAATGCTCCTGAAGTCTTTGAAAATGTTTACCAGGAAACTGGAGAAACTGCGCCTGGTGTAGCACTACTGTTTGGTGCGGGTGCAGCGGCGCTCGATTCTGTTTTGCCTTATGGGATAGCTCGTACTATGAGTCCTGCTTTTAAATCAGGTATTGTAAAAACCCTACTTGAAAGGTCCGGCATGTCCGCAGGTGCATTGCGTTCTGGTACTGCTGGATTATTTGCTGGTTTAGGGGTTGAAGGCATCACAGAAGGGGGCCAGGAAGCAATCAGTATAGCGGCTGAACGGTTTGTCGATGATAACCCAGAGGCGTTTGGTAGCCGCGAATGGGATCGAATTATGGAATCGGTGGTACAAGGTGCCATAGCCGGTGGTGTGTTTGGTGGAGTAGGGGGAGGCATTCAGGGTGTAAGAGAATCGAATGACGCAAAAGTAATTCAAGCTAGGTTAGATAAAGAAGCAGAGATTGCTAAAAATATAGACGAGGCAGGTTCTGAAATAGATGGAGGGACTGGAGATCCAATAGTACCCCCTGAAAGTGGGGGGGCTACACCAGAAGAAAACCGAGGTAAGACGCCGGTAAAAGACCCAAAGGACTTGGAAGCCAAAGCAAAAGAGGATATCTCCGAAGAAATATCTCAAGCTCAAGAAGAGATTGCACAAGAAGTAACAGAATCGGAAGAGGAAGAAGTAAATCGTTTCCCTGACTTTTCAGATGACGCAGAAGCAGAGCGTGTCAGAAATATGGAACTGGAACAGCGAGAGCCCAGTGATACTTCATTTGACTTCGAGGCTAATGTGGAAGCTGAAACGGTAGATGACGTCAGTGACCTCACAGCTGACGAGTTAGCTAGTGATACCGCCGCCACTGTTGAGATTATAGGGCCGTTTGAGCCAGGCCAAATAGAAGCCTCTATTGCGTCTATTGACGTAGGAGACTCAGAAAATATTGTTGGTGCGTCACAGGCTTCACCGGATGAGCTTTTAACTTCGGATCTACCTACCTTAATTGAAAAAGCTAAACTTTATAATGTTCAAGTTGCGGAAGAAGTTATAACTAAAATGTTGGGGCCCACAGCGGCAGCGGAGTATGCAAATCTGCCTTCTGGTGATGCACAATTAGCGTGGTTAGAAGAAAATTCTACCAGACAGTTTGAGTTAGATAGAGAGGTAGATAAACGATCTGCTAATGTCGAGCGACTAGAAGAATTTAATAGGTATATAGGCACCTTTGATGAAACGTCCCCGCAAGCAATGGGGAGAAGCATAGGTACTTTATTCCAAAACGCACAAAACCCCGACTTTAAATCCACTCCTGAGTATGCGGGGATACAAAGTGCTTTAACTTACGCTAGGGAGAAAGGTTGGGATTTAAACGAAGTAGCAGCTGGCGCACAACAAAGAGCCGTAGACTACGCAGGATCTGATGCGGCAGAGTTATTCCCACTATTCTTTGGTGAAAGCCCTACAGATACAGGTGTAGTCGTAGAAGGTGAGGTTGTCTCTGAAGTAACAGAGCTTGAAATTGCCCCCGATGCAAAGAGAAGTACAAATGTAGGTGATGGTACAACGCAACCGGACAATGCATTTTCTAACTTTCCTAATATGCGGAAAGCCCTAGACTACATTAAGAAAAATACATCCGATAAATTTCACAGGAATTTAGCTAACAGGTTGGCTCCCGTAATGGGCAACACTCAGTTAGTTGTGGTGACTGATCCCGATGCACAAATAGCTAACCCACAAAGTAGAAACTTATTCAACGCCAGTGGTACACAAGCTGTATATGACGAGGTTGCAGATACCATTTATGTAAACCCTGAAACTGGTATGAACGAAGAAGTAATACTCCACGAGGCTTGGCACAAAGGGACCGCTGCTAAGGTGGCAATCTATGAAAACTCTGATCCAAATAACGCGGGGCTCACTGCCAAAGAAGTGGTGTCGCTAGACAAAATAAAAAGTTTGATGGAAGCGGCTAACAAAAATGTTGCAGCCCGTGAGCGTGCGGGGACTAGTACTCAAGCAGAGCGAGATCTGGCAGACAATGGGGCGTTTACAAACCTGTATGAGTTCATAGCTTATGGGCGAACTAATGGAGCCATGCAACGCTTGATTAACGGAATGCCCAGTACTGACGGTAAAACCACCTTGTTTGCTCAGTTTGTAGATTTGTTGCGGCAGCTGTTTAACATTCCAGCTTCTCAAAAAAATGCTTTCATGGAGTTGGTAAAAGAGTCCGACAGTTTGTTACTGCCTACCAGCACACCAGGCAATGCAGGACAGATACTGGCAAACAAAAAAGTAAGTGACAAAAAAGAGTTCCGTGTTAATAAACTATTGGCAGCTATACGGAATGCCACGGGTGGGGCACGAGGAACCCTGTCTAATATGGGCAAGTTAATGAAAGAAACCAGAGATGGGGTTGAAAGCATTGACACTTTACGGAAAAGCTTCAAGCGTATGAGTGACGCAGCCGTAGTAGCCATCGCTAAAGTTCTTACTAGCACGGACCTCACTCGATGGATGGGTGACGCAGTTAATGCAAAAGAAATAAACCGAGTAGTCCAAGACTTTAACAAAGAAATCCAAATTGAAATAGCTAAGATCCATACACGGATACAAGGTTGGGTAGAATTTACTAAAAAGTTTCCAGCGCAAGCAAAAGAATTAGCAGAAATAATGCACTCATCTTCAATTTTGAACATAGATCTTGCCCAATATGCTACGGCAAAAGAAGCCATAGCCAATGATGAAGTATTGTGGGGCAACAACAAACAAGGTCCAGATGAAATAATAGGTAAGTATCAAAAACTTCAAGACCCTGAGATAAGCGATAGGGCAAAAGACGATATACAAGAGGAAATCCAAGAGCGCATAGATGAGATTGAAAAGATCTACGGACAGTGGGATAGGGTGGGCAAAGTTGATAACAAAAAGGCCCATGAAATTTACAAGATGGCTAGGGACGCTTACAGAGAAACATTTTTAAAAGGACAAACTCGTTTACTAGAGTATGTAAATAAAACCACCACAAACCCAGAAATGCGAGAACGCCTTATCGCTATGATTCAAGCGAGGTACCAACAAGCCAACCAAAAGAAAGTGTATTTCCCCCTTATGCGTTACGGCAAGTTTTGGATTAGCGTAGGCAAAGGTGCGGACCAAGCATTTTTTATGCGGGGAAGCGCCAAAGAAAGGGATGCGTTGCTAGAAAACATTGCAGGTCAACTTGGACGAACCTCAGAGGAGTTGATACGGGACGGAGAAATAAGTGTAGGAAATGAACTAAAAGAAAAACAAGCTACCTTCATGGGTGCTACTACAGAGTTAAAAGAGATATTTACTCTTATTGATGGTATGCAAGACACTTCTCAAGAAGAAATATCTCAAATAAAAGATAACATATACCAGCTTTATTTAAGGAGCCTTCCTCCTGAGCAAATGCGGCGAAGGTTTGTACGAAGAAAAAATAAACTTGGCTACTCCGAAGATGCCCTGCGTAACTTTATAAATTCCCAACAAAGTTCTGCTAAACAGTTGGCGAGGTTTAAATATAATACCGAGTTGGATCTTGCTATACAGGCAGCTGAGCAAAGTTTAAAAGGGATGACCCCAGAAGAAGGTTTATATAAATACGAAGCTCTCCTCAAAGAACTTTCCACACGTGCTAAGGCAGAATTAAACCCCGTTGTGGCTCAGGGGTTTGACTTTGGTAAGTTCGCCAGCCTCGGCAACCAAGTAGCCTTTGTGTATATGTTAACGGCTCCTAAGTCTGCTCTTATTCAATTTACTCAAGTACCTATAGTAGGCATCCCTACGTTGATTGCCAAAGGTTATGGAAAAAGAAACGTACTGAGAGTGCTTGGGGGGTACTTAGCCGTTATAAATCGTTTCGGGATAGGAGAAAGTCTTTCTGTTATTAATTCCAAGTATATTGACGAGCACAAGAATAGTGCCCAGTTAAAAGCTGCGTACCAAACAGCAGTGGATCTCGGTGTTACCAATGTAACGTATAGTGCTGATTTAAGTGCCCGAAAGAAATCGGATACGGATAAGTTTGATAGCACCCCTGCAAAAACATGGCGCGGCTTTGTCGATATGATGGGATTTCTCTTTCATCACAGTGAGAGGTTGTCCCGTGAAATAATATTTATGGCTACCGTAGAGCTTGAGCTTGATAGGCTTAACGCAAACAAACCTAATTTGACAGATGACGCTCGTCTGTCTCAAGCGACACAAACCGCTGTCGAAACTACGTATGAGATATTGTTTAACTACACCTTGTATGAAAAACCCCCATTGATGAAACACCCTGTGGGTAAGATAGCCACACAGTTTTTAACCTATCCTCTCCAGATGACTTCGTTCTTAATTCGTAACTTTTTTGGAACGGTGTGGCCTACGATACCTAAAGCTGAAAGGAAAGCAGCAGCTACAAAATTATTTGGCACTATAGGTATGACTACCTTGTTTGCAGGTGCAGTGGGTGTCCCAGGTTACACCGCTATCATGGGAATGGCAGAGGGCGTGCGTGAGGCCCTACGGCCAGATATGGATGATGAAGATGCAGACATATGGTATGACGAGAACGATGAAGGTAACGCGTTAGGTAAACGCAATTTGGACCTTTGGTTTAGAGAGTGGTGGATACCCACTATGTTTGGCCCTAATAGCGATATTGCCACTGTGTTAGGTTTGGCACCAGAGACTGCACAAGGATTGGCTAGGGGGATAGAGATGGGCCCAATTTCAGCCATAACCGATAAGAATATAGGCTCCTCAGTAAGCTTGGATCATTTGTGGTTCCAAGATCGCGTTCCTTCAGACGATATGAAATCAGCCTTTGTGTACTTTTTATTTGATACCTTCGGTGGACCCTTGGGGGCAATGGGGTCACAGATTATAGATGGTGTACAAGATATGAATGAAGGGAACTTTGACAGGGGTTGGGAAAAGTTTGCCCCTGCTTTCTTTCGTGGGCCTCTGAAAGCAATGCGCCTGAGTGAAGAAGGTAGCCTAACATCAGGGCAACGTGCTCAAATTTTAGACGCTGAATGGTACACTACGGGTAAGCTACTAGGCCAAGCTCTTAACTTCCAATCCACTACAGAGGCAGAGATCTCCAAAGCTAACTTCTTAGCCAAGCGCGTTACGGTGGAAGTGTTACGAGAACGAACCAAAGTTCTTAATCAACTTAACTTAGCCTACGCAAAAGATATGGAAAACTCCACGCCTAGCACTCAAGCCAACATTGATGAAGCCCTCGATACTGTAGATGAATACAATTACCGTAATGGGTTTTATCCTATAGATGGAGATGCTCTTAGGCAGTCTTTAACAGGTCGAGCAAGAACTAGGGCGACTGGAGATCAAGGACTCATAGTGCCGCAAAGAGATTTATCTCCTTTAGCCTCAGATTTGGTTAGGAGTAGTCGAGTCAATTAAACGCGCCAAAAACGTATGCCTCGGATGTTGTCTTCAATAACTACTTTAGTAACGATTTTAAATTTGAGCCGCTTGGTAGTGATAAGGATTTCTTTCTTAGCTTTGGAAGGATCTAAGCAAGGAACAAAAACCGAGTATCCCCGCTTAAATGTTTTCCAATTAACTTCATAGTTAAGTTGCTCTACTATCATCACTGGACTCAGTGGTAGACGATGCAGCAACGCTACTTAACTGATGCATATCTACAGAAAAATCTGGGTGGGAGCAGTCAAAGATAAGTGCGTGGACCCCTGGTCCTACTATCTTCATCCCTTTAGACATCCGTTTTACAGACCCCCCTAAGAAAATCCCTTGTTGTTTTAACTTAGATAGGGTGTCTTTGTAGTTAAGTTGAAGTTCTACACAATCATTCTTAAACGGTTTCGCAGTGATAAACAGCCTCTCGGTATCGGGTTCATACCGATTAATAAGTTCTCCACGAGGGAAGTGAGTAGGCTTCAAGGCCATATGAGTGCGTTTGTCAGCCGCGTCATCCACGACTACCGTATTTTCTATATGGCGATTGAGAAAGTCTCCAATGATCTGAACAGCATTAAATGTAGGAGGTGCGGTATCGTTGCGTAATTCATGGACCATATTAGTAGCCCACTGGTAAAGCCGATTCATATCCCAGTCAATAAGCCCCAAGCGGTTGGCAATTAAACCCCCTGCAATATTGCACGCTAAGATGGCTGACCAAAAACGTTCTCGTTGCGTTAGTTTTAATTCCAAGTCTATCTTACGCTGTATAGCTAACAGACCTGCAATCACCTGTTCAAGGTTATTAATGAGATATTCCGCATACAAAGGTCCCGCATGGCCGTAGTTCTCCATCAGTTGGTGGTCAAACATATCTTTAGCCGTTTGCGTTGGGATGATATCAGGGGGAGTGTAGTCAATTTTGTACTCCAGTAACCGCATCATTTCGCCGTCGGCATAATTTTTAAGGGCCGCAAGTTTTTCATAGAAAGAAGCGTTGGAGCTACACAAGGACATATTGGCCCAATGGGTATGGTTTTGTCGAAGCTCGTTCGATTGAGATTTAACGCGGTGTTTACCGCGACCTTGGGACATACTGTAGGCCAAAATAGAAAAATCTTTTGGTGGAGTATTAGTCATTTCATCAACGGTAAAACATAAGTTATTCATCATGCCAAGTTGCATAAGCTTGGCGTTCAATGTATCGGAGAAATTAGCACTCAACTCTTTTGGGTGCCCCATCACGCTGTTAACCATGTACAGTATCGTGGACTTGCCCGTCCCTGAACTAGGGTGAATAAGATTTAAAATAGCGCCGTTCTGGCCCACAAATTTAAAAAGCGGAGAACCGAAAGCAGTCAGTGCCGCGAAGGCATGGGGCTCTAACCCAGGCTTACCGTATAAGTTGAAAACTTCTTTCCACTTTTCTAAGGTCCCTTTAGGGACCATATGTTGGGCTAGGTCTTCGGTCATGGCAGAAGGGGGGCTGTGGTAAACGCCTTGAGTAGAAATCTCCTTGTCACCAATAATGAACTTGCTATCTTTATCTGCCCAACCAAATTGTGTTCTCATTTTTTCTGCCCTCTTGTCGTCTTGAAGTTGCGTAATGGAAAGTATTATGTACAAGTGTAGAAGGTCAAACTTCTTAGACCCTGAGCATAAAACTCCATACGATGCTAATGCTTTACGTAATTCAGCTTTCTCTGATATGTGTACGTTGGGGATTTTAAATTGCTTCACCCCATCGTTCGGCAAGTGCAATTTAAATACTATAACCTCGCCTAAGTTTGGATCTTCCATACGTCTGACTGCGTATAAATCGTTTTTGTAAACTAACACGGGTTCCGCGTCTGAATCTTCAGAATGATATATCCCTGAGTGTGATCCTTTAAAAAAGGGAAACGGGTAAGCAGGGGGTGGAGCAGAGTCATCCAAGCTATCAAAGGAGTCACTAGAGGCACTGTCCTCAATCGGAGCGGCTAAAATTGTTTTGCCAAGCCTAAGAGGCCCAGTAATTTGCCCTTTGTGAGGGCACCCGTCACAGCCCCCAGGGTTGTTACGTTCAAAAACTTCGCAGCCGTGTGGCCCTTCTGCATTCCGCGCCTTAGTATCTGCTGCGTCAAAAGAGTATTCGGGATGACGCTCCGACATTTTTATAATGGCACTTGTTCTATCCTCACACTTGTTGGCTACTGAAAGTGCATCGAACCAACGCGGTTCAACTAAGGTTTCTTGGTTGGTAAAGCAATCAAGTAATTGAGCGCAACCATCCCCTTTCGCACTACGCCGCATGATGCGAGAAAATTTAAAAATACTGTTGGGGTCTTTAGCCGTAGCAAGATAGGCTCCCAAGGCAGATACACGTTTAGCTTTGGTTTCTTTTACGCCTAGCAACTCAGCAAACCGTTGCAATCCCAGTGGCTCAGCTTTGGTAGGATCGCCTAACACTTTAACTAGAAGTGGTTCTTCCCCTTTAAAATTGTAAGTCCCAGGGACACGGAGAATACGAGCTACTTCAAATACAGCGTTATCCACATAAAACTTATGGGTTACACACAACTCACGCAGTCTCGCTGCTACCGGCTCCCACTCCTCACGAGTTACCTCTTCCGTGAGTGTCCAATAAACATGCAAGCCTCGGCCTGAATCTACAATGATAGGTCGGGGTAGTCCCACAAGAGAGCAAAACTTTTGGAGGGCTTGAGCTGCCGCAGCTTGAGTACTGTAGCCTTCCGGTATACCAGTCTTGGGGTTAGGCGTAGCTTTATCTGCACCACAATCTAGGTCTAACCAAAAAGCTTTAACTGCCTTCACATTAGCTTTAGTACGGTTAGCGGCACTAGCGTATTTAGCTACTCCATAAAATACATTACGGTTTTGGCTTACGTAACGGGTTACTAATGCATCTACTTCTTGACGGGTAGCTACGAGCGTTTGTTTAACATCGTCTTTGCCACCGTCCTTCCTTAGAATACCTGTAACACAAAACCAACCTTCGGTTGGCTGCACTGTATTTAGAAGGTCAAATTCAGCCATTTGCTTTTTTCAGGGGGAGTTGTCCCCCCAAGTTACCTCGGATTAATTAAAAAACTACCTCACTTGATAGGCTTTAATGACTCTATAAAAGACTGGATTCTATCCATAACTGAGGTGCCATGAGGGACACTTTCGCCCCCAAACCAGTTATAAATAGTCTGTCTGCTAACTCCAAGTTCCTCAGAAATAACCGTGACAGGGATGTCATGCTTTATGCATACCTTCCCTAGCTTAACTCCAAGAAGCCTCTGGTTCGCTTTCTTATTAGATTCAATCAGCCGCGCACTGTACCCGTAACTCATCGGCTACTCGTCTTCAGCCCAAGCTGATAAAACATTGGCAATATCATCCTTCACTGGGGACTCTTCTTTTTTAGGGGCCCTCTTTACCGGTTCAGCAATTTCCTCCTGTACCACTTTGGGGGGTTCTTCCACCACAGCTTGTTCGGTCACCTCCTCGTCGGGTTCATCGCTGCGTATGACATCTGGAGGAGGCAGTTTAGTTACGTTATCGGCCTGAGCTACGGTAATGCGAGTGTAACGTTTAGCATCGGGGCTACTTTGAGCACGCTTGACTTGAACCCACTCGTCATCAGAGACATTCCGTAACGGTGTAAAAAGTAACTCCATTGTCGATGCGTTGGGGTCATAGCTTATATTAGTAACAACTTGGTCAGGGGCCTCGCCATTTGCACTTAAAAAAGAAAGGTAGCTTTCAAAAGGATGTACATTACTAAGCCCCTTACCAAACAAAGACTTCGCCGCTACATTAAACTGGTAGACATCGCCTGATTTATCGCCTTCAACCAATACAGAAATACGCCGTTGGTACCTGCAAGCCCTGCTACCGTTGGCTCCAGAGCCTTTGATGTTCTGAGGGCATTCCACACAATTAGCATGTTGGGGATTGCTCGCTTCTTTTTCTGGCTTGTCTCCCAGGTTTGACCAACAATTAGGTAAAGTTGGTTCGCTGTCAGGATCATACTTTTCTTTGTACCAAATACGGGACACGTTCGGGAGAGTCCAAACTATAATTACATTGATCTCCTGAGAAATAGCATTACCTATCTGCTCACCGTTAATGAGCCGCTTAAAAGTCCCGTTAACGTTCGTTTGTATACGCCTACTGGTGGTCCCAGAGGAAGCTTTGGAAAGTTCTTCAGCTAACCGGCTGCGTGGAAGTCCTACTAATTTCCCTGGAAGGTTGTCTTGTTTAAATATTGATACCTCTGTACTCATTGGGTTCTCCTCATTTGTTACTTAACTTTGGTAGTGGGCTTTCTTACCTGTACGGTGTATGCCTTGTCAGAATGAAGGCCCACGGGCAAACTATCGGGGTGCTCAGTTAAGAACTCCTCCATAGCTTTAATGTTTATGCGTTTCTCTAATACATGGGCAGCATCGTTTTCGTGGATAAACCGATACATAGCGGCCCAGTCACTGCAATTATATCTAGTACGAACAACCCTAGAAGCCGTACCAAACTCAGTCACCACACTTTTCTCTTTGTTTTTCTTGCAGTGGTCGAGAATCGAATTAGCAACTTTTTCAAAGTCCTCTTTGATCCCTGCCATATCGGCTTTATGTGCGGCTTCTTTATCACGGATTGTGTTGCGGATTTTAATGTAAACTCGGATGAGTTCATCAGGGGTTGGTGCGCTCAGAGTCATCGGCATATCCCATTGAATTTTTTGAAAGGGTAGTAACTTTAACAGCTGGTTGGACAAAGTCAAGTCTCTGTCGATACTTCTTCCCGATATAAATCAATTAATTTGTGATGGTTAAGAATGTTCCCCTGCAACATGGTGTACAACCTGTTTTCTACAGGGCTTCCTTGGATATGGACCACTGTCATGGGGTGGTTTTGCCCTGGTCTATTAATCCGAGCATTGGCTTGTAGGTAGGTTTCAACACTGGTTACCGGTGCATACCAGATGATGGTATCCGCTGCGGTCAATGTCAGGCCGTGAGAAGCCGCTTGAGGTTGAATAACTAAGACTTGGGGTTCTTCTTTATCTTGAAAATTAGAGACAATGTCGGTGCGCTTATTAACACTAACGCTACCATTAATTACCTCGCAGCTTATCTTTTGCTTCGTAAGGAACTCAGATAAAAGTTCTATGGTATGCGTGAAGGGAACAAATATAAGCACCTTGTTTGAGGCTTCTTGGACAACTTCTAATATAACTTGCAACCTGTTGTGTACATCAAACTCTAAAACTGTGCCTTCGTTTGTATAAACGGCCCCACCGGAAAGTTGCAGTAATTTATTTAAGTGAGCAGCGGCATTTACTGCACTCACTTCTTCTCCCGCTGCCTCCAAGACCATGTCTTTCTTGAGTTTTTTGTAGTATTTGTTTTGTTGTGGGGTAAGCGGGGCTTCCCGTTCTATGTACGTTACGGGGGGTAGGTCCAAGCACTGAGCCCTTTCAAACCTAATCGCTGGCTGCAAAGCTTTATGCACGGTTTCCTGAGCATCGTGTTTGGGTGCCCATTTGTATTGAGTAACTTTGTACATAACGTCATCCCTAAACCTACCAAAATAATTAGGGACATTTGTAGGGTTCACTAGTTTGGCTAACCCAAATGCATCCACAGGGGATTGGGCAGCGGGAGTGCCGGTCAGCATCCACAACCACGGCGTCTGTGCCACGATATCTCTGAGTATTTTCCATCGGTTAGTTTGAGGGTTCTTGTAAGCGTTGGCTTCATCCACCACAATTAAGTCAAAGCCTCCTGCCATTATTTCTTCTTTGATTACACCTACCCCATCAAAATTAATAATTACAAACTCGGACCCCGCCGCTAAAATTTTCTTTCGCCTTTCGGCTGAGCCATGAGCAACAGAGCAACTACGGTGCATTGCAAACTTGAACAAGTCCTGTTGCCATGCTGACTTCATAATTGACAAGGGGCATAACACTAAAACCCTTTTGATGTCTCCGCGTTTTATTAAGTAATCCGCTGCCCAAATGACTGAAGCAGTTTTGCCGGTACCTTGTTCGTTAAAGCAAAATGCTTTTTTGTGCAGCGTTAAAAAAGAGGAGGTTACTTCCTGGTGTTTGAAAGGAGTAAGCCGTCCTGTCCATTTGTAATCACGATTAATAGGTGAAGGGACGTTAGCCAATTTAAGATGTGACAGTTGTTGCGCTTCAGGCAACTCCCAGTTAACCAACACTTTATACACATCCCCCTCACGCGAAAGCACATGACTTTTCTTTATAGCTTCCGTAATTAAGTGTGGCGTTTTTGTATGCAACACCAGTGCCTTGTTGTCTACTACTTCCAATTACTTACCCTCTTTTTTATAGTATACCCAGTTGGTAACGCAGCCTTTGAACGGTGGTCCGTGCTGTAGAAATAACTTTTGCCTACGTTACAATCCCTACATAAAACTTGTAAGTTGCTAAAATATAAAGCTAAATCTGGCCGTTTTATTTTTGGTTGTATATGATCTCCTTGAATGACAACGCCGTCTGTCTTGTAATCTCTTCCGCATAAACTGCAAGCAGCACCATATACTTCAAGTAATTCACTGCGTAATAGTTGCCATTTTTTGTTGTAGTAACTATCCATTGCGGGGTCGTCAATATGGTGTGGAGATAAAAGCAAAGAAGTTCTGCGTCTTAACTCCTTTAACACTTCCATGTAGTGAGCCCCATTAGCAACTCGCCACCTCACTTCTTTAAAAATATTCCACTGCCAAGCAAAAATTGTAGTGCCAATCAAAGAGTTATAATTTTTTAAATCAGCACCAGCGACTACAGAAAAGTCTTTGAGTAGCATTTGCATGTGGACGGGAAAATTGTGCCGTACCGAGCGTAAGCTATGCAGCATCTCTTCCGAAAAAATGTTTAATTCAAACGGGTCATACCGGTAAGGATACAGAGAAGTAATAATGCAATAAGGATCTAAGGGGGCGCTACTAAATAAATTGATAGCCCTTTTATTATTCATGCTTAGGCCCTGTTATGTTCACAGTCAGTCACGGGACAGTAGGCACACAGAGGGCCACTCTTTGGGTTCCATACGCCTGATTGTTCAGCATCCGCAAGGCTATCCAGCTGTGGTTGGAAAGAGGCAAAATAGGAATCCCGCATATCCGCAGTGTGTTCCTTGTGGATAAAATCTTTGCTTACTACAAAAGCTAATGCGGATTTAATTTTTGTAAGCTTGGGGTAGTGTGTAAAGAGCGCCGCAGCCACGGCATCTAACTGCTTTGTGTCGGCGTACCTAGTATTTTTCCCTGTCTTGTAGTCAATGGACAAAGCTGTATCACCTTGCAAAATAACAAGGTCAGCAATACCCCGCCACCAAACGTCCTCGGCATAAAAGTCAGTAGGCTTTAAACCCCCATCATCTTTAGCAATACCAAGTTTTACCTCACAAAGTTTTTCTCCTGGGATAGCAGCTATTACATCCAAGATAGAAGTGAGAAACCTAAACTCAGGAGCAAGAGGGGTATTGTCCCTTATAAATTCTTCCGCTGCCGTGTGTACTTTCTCGCCGTAGATACTGGCCGTACCCCCCTTGTCTTTAACATCTTTAAGTACCTTTAGGTGATAGTACTTCTTGGGGCACTGCTCAAAAGTTTTGAGACTACTGTAAGACCAAGCAGTCATAGTAATCCTTTCTTAATTAGTTCTTGTCGGTTAACTTCATGCTCGGCTTTAATGTCTTTTTTATTTTGGCCTTGGTAGATGACAGCCAACTTCGCTTTGAGAAGGAGCTTCGTAATAAATCCTTTTCTCGCCTTGAACTCGCCCAAGTATCTTCCAAACTTCCCTTTCTCTTTGGTCTGCAAGCGATAGACTTTCCCAACTGTGAGGTTCTCTTGTACGAACTTTTTTGCAAGGAGGCCATGTGCCTTCTCTTGTTTATCTCGCGTGCGACATTCGGGAGTGTCAATACCACTAAGACGTATACGCTGATTGTGAAACCAACAATCAAACCCAAGGTCAATATCCACATCAACGGTATCTCCGTCCACCACCCGTACAATAGTTGCGTTGTATTCATACATCACTTTACCCCACGGTAAAAAACATGTTGGTGTATCTTTGTTGTTACGGTGCCTGTGTATGCCCACTCGGGGTACACCTGAGTGTTATGGTAATGGGTTGCACCTTCTGTAGTATCAGGTTGCTTTCCACTTAACCAGGCAATGTACAAGGAGTTATAAAACAACTGCCTGTTTCTAGGGTTATCCGACTTACCATCACACCAGAAACTAAACTGGCACTTATCTCGGATTGGGTTCCCTGCCCAGTAATACCCTTGCTTAACAACTTCGCACGCTTCATCTGGGTAATCTTTACTTACTACCCTGTTACGTACTACTTGAGCTACAGCTAACTGTCCTTCGCTTGGTTCCCCTCGCGCTTCAAAGTACACAGCTACGGCTATGCACACTAATGATTCAGTTATCATCTCCCCTCCAAACTCGTTCTCGTAGTATAGCTTTCTCGAAACGTTGGCACGCTGGACAATACCAACCTACCCGCTTCTTTTCTTCTGCATTAATAACTTGTTCTGCTACAGCTCCGCATGGGCATCCCTTTACCCTAAGGTCATTCTCCATCCTGCGTTCCCATTTCAACAGTAGCTTCTAACCTCTCCACCACTGTCTCTAACAAAGCCACAAGACGTTGTACTAACTCGACAGTTTCGGCAGCGTCTTCCCCGTCCAACTCTATAGTTACTTTCATCAATGGACCTTTGTTATTTCGTTTTCGGTGGGACCCCAGGCATCATCTATTGTCTGAAGCGCCGTCTCCTTAAAAGTTTCTTTATCTAAGTTCAAGGAATACATAATCAGAACGGAGGTCTGCATATAGGCGGTACTCAAGGCTACAAATTCCTCAAGCGAAGAATTCTCTATGCTGAAGATACGGGGGTTCAATTCTTCTTCAATTATATGGCTCACTCTTTTTTGGAAATTGGCGTGGAATGCTTTGCGAAAACGTTTCTCTTCTTGCGGTGTCATGCTACCCCGTACCCGTAGTGCTTCTTTGAATGCGCTATCACAACGTTCACATACTTCGTACCCCTTAGACGCACGGGGTTTATCAAGGAGCATATCGCAAGTTACACAAACTTTATCGCTCAATAACTCTTCTTTAATTTTTCCCATCTATGTTCTCCTCTCACTAACATTCCCCATAAGAGTCTCCAAAACCCCCTTCGCAATCTAAGGGAAGATCCGGTGCCCAACTAGGCTTCACTTTCATACTTTCTTCGATGTAATGTAAAGCTGACTTGACCTCATCTACCGGCACCACACAGGCTATAGCATCGTGAACTGTCATAGCTACCTTATACTTCTTGGCTACTCGGACTAACTGTTCTCCGATAACAATGCGAGCCACGGCTTGGCACAAGTTCTCTACCACCTTCCCCCCATAAATGCGGGTAGCTACCATATTCTTGCCGCGTAGGGTGTCATAAACATATTCATGCCGGTGGGTTTTGGGGTTGGGCTCAGTTCGTAAATTAGGGTAGCGTAGGTAAAGGTCGTTAGGTAAACGGATACCGTGCTGACCTTCCGCTATTAAAACCTCGTGCAAATCCAAAGGCATTTGTTCGTTAGCTATTATGGCATCAAGACCCCCCATCGCAGTACGCCACAAGTTTCTTATCATAGAGAACGAAGAGCGATACGTTTCAATTATGTGTTGGCATTGGGTAGGGGTTAGAGCAACCCCCATAGATTGTAGTTGTGCCTGGAATCGGACCGAGCCCATTCCATAGCCGCAGCCCAAAATTGTCTGTTTGCCCACGTAACGTTCTTCTTTACTAACCTCTTCGGGTTCTTTCCTGTAAATACTAGAGGCCATTATCTTGTAAACATCATCACCCCTCTCAAACGCTTGCACCAGATCCTCTTGTCCTGCTAACCAAGCCAATACCCTAGCCTCAATTTGAGACAGGTCATAATCTACAAACTTAAACCCTGCGGGGGCAAGCAGCGCTTTTTTAAGCAACGAGCCCCGTGGCAAGTTCTGCATATTTATTTTGCCGTCACCACCCCACCTGCCGGTATGTGCAGCGTAGTATTTTAGTGGGACAGGGAGTGCCCCACGCACTGCAATATCAATGAATCTCTGGGTACGTTTCTCTTCTAAGGTAGACTTAACACCAAGCCGAGCGGCTACTATATTCTGCACTTCGATGTCGGGGTGCTCTTCCAGTGATTTTAATCCTTCATCTGTCTTAGCAAACGCATAAGTTTCCTTACCCGTAGTGGGGCTTATCTTTTTTGGTGGGGTAACACCGAGCCCTTCCAATAGCTCTGCAAATTTCAGGTTACTCATTAGTTCTTTTTTGTCGTAGGAAATCCGTTCCATCAAGAGTTCTTTATTGTCAGCAATCTCACGTAAATGATTGTTTAATAACGCCTGGTTTAATTCTATTACTGGTTCAGTAAACATACGGATCGTGAGGTCAATAAGTTGTAGTTCAAGAAGTGGGAAGTCCTTAACAAGTATCAGGAAAAGTTTGTAAGTTAGTTCTGTATCGTTGATACAGTACGCCCCGTAAGCCTCAAGATCTTCAGCAGTAAAATCCAACCGAGTTTTACCCAAGGCATCCAACACTTCCTTGCCCTTGGTCCCTAACCCGTAGTGAGTAGTGAGGGCATCCAGACTCCCGCCAACTTCGCCAATATGAATAGCACGCCCCATTGAGAGCGTGTCCACGATACGCTTCGGCCTGATGTTAAAGTGCCAGTTAAGGATCGCCATATCGAACATGGCATTGTGAGCCACAGCTATACTGTTGTCCCAATCAAATTTATCCAGAAAACTTTGGGTCTTTTCTTTAGTCCCAGAGAACCACTCCGTGCCCCCTCCACCAACCTTAACGCTTACCCCTACAACCTCAAACTGATCGCTTCTTATGTACTCTTCAGTCGTACACTTGTGTGCACCAAGACCATAGTCCTTACTGTAATAAGTCTCAAAATCTAAGGTAAGTATTTGCACTAAAAAAGTTCTCCCCTGGTTTCACACCACTTAGAAATGATGTCCGTATTGTCTTCGTTTATAACTAACGCCGTGCCCCCCGCCTTTTCAATGGCAGACAGTTCTCGTTCCTGTAATGGGGTGGTAGTGTTGGACCCAGCTTTGCACTCAATACCAATGAACTGGCCTTTGTGACACGCCACAACGTCAGGTATCCCGCTGCGTCCGTACCCATAGGTAGCGGGGAAAAAATAGTAGGCACCGTACTGTTTAAGGATACCTACTACTTTGTTTTTCACTTTCTTTTCAGGGGTTAAAGCCATCCCCAAGAATAACATAGGGTTAGACTTTGTCCAACCCGCTTTCCGTGGCTATTCAAATTCCTTCGGATCAAACTGCTCATAGTTCACAGCGGGACACACTTCCCCCTCAGTTTCACCGCGCAGCGTGTAGAGAGCCTTGCGTTCTGCTTCAGCTAAGGTTTCAGCCTGCACCGTGTAGTAGCCTATTTTCTCCTCACGCACTCGGATGTGAAAAGTTTCTTTTGGCATTTTCGTTCTCCTTTTCTAAAAAACTAGGCTCTCAGCGCACGCCTGAGCCATTTTATGAGGGTACCCCTAACGCTAGTACCCCCCTTATTTGTACAAAAATTAATCAATCAAAACTTTGCCGTATTGCGTGGCAATCGCTTCACCGATGCCCTCAAAAGTTTTGGATCTCAACTTCCACCGGTCCTTGCTTGGCCCAAGGTAATGCAACCGTTGCTGTTGGTTCTTTGGGAGAGCATCAAACTTATCCTTGACGTTGTTGCTTTCCTCAAGCAGCGGCAAGTTGTGCAGCCATAGCCCCGTCTTCTTCGACTCGGGATGGCCGTGCTCCCACGGTTGGATGTACTGACTGGGTTTGAAAGGCAGGATTCCCACGGGGTTTTCCATGATCCCGTAACTACTGTGTGCTTGGATTAGGTTCCAAAGGTTCGTTGTCCATTCCACAGCTTTAAGGCGCTCCGCATTCTTGGGCATACCCCGTCCATACCAAGCGTTCCCACTCACCGCAATAGCCGTGCACGGCGGGTGAGCCAGTATCAGGTTCCAATGTTGCGACCCAATTACCGTGACGGCATCCTCGACGATATGGTTTAGGGAATGATCTTCCGAGGGCAACAAGTCACAACTAACAACGGCCCACGGACCATCGTAACTTCTCCCCATGAACCGCTCGAAAGCCCTGCGAGTTACACCGCTCTGCTCAAAGGCAATCAGAATATCAATGGCTTCACTCACTGCCATATTCCATTTCCCCCTCAGCATTGGTCCAATAGCCCTCAATCTCCATGTTGGGCTCGTGAAATTCCGCTTCCACCTCGTAGCCTCTCTTTTTCATGGCCTCATAAATTTCGATGGGTGGACCCCACGCGGTATTAAAATCCAAATCAGTTCGCATCCCATCCTCAGAAACTTGTTGGCGAAGATCGTCAGCTACCCACTTAGTCCCCCAGTTCTCCAACCTCCATTCATACCAACCTTGGGGCATCATGTGAGGCTCAGGAACCATCGTTTGGAAAAACTTGTTGTCAGTAACTGACTCGATAACTTCGGCCATCTTGTCGGCTGACTTGTGAGTTATTGTTGCAGTGTTGTGGCACCAGTTAGGCATTTGTGTCCTCCTCGGCAAGGATATCTTGCCAACGTTGTTGGTCTATCGCTACGTGTGCTGCTTCGGCATCCTGAACCTCATTAGTATGCTCTTCCAACACGCGCCGCATCTCTTTGGTAAAGTTTGGGAATTGTTTAAAGTGGTCCACCACATAGTCGGGTAGCCGCATATTGACATGGACCATTGGGGTTTTTTTAAATGGCATTAGCCTTCTCCTAATTGCGCGTAAATTTCCTGAGCAATGTCATCTAGTTCCAAGGCGGTATAGGCCCCGATCACTGAATCACCCTCGTCATCACGGATAGCTTCGATGCTCAGCGCAACTTTCCCATTGCCAAAGACCCCAACGTCCGGTTCGGTAGGACCAATATCGACTTCGACATCCAGGTCCCGGTTCTTGTACTCAATGTGATAAGTGCTCATGCTTCCACCTCCACAACTGGCTTGTGGCTCACAAAACTAACATCGATAGCGTCCAATTCACGGACCTCTGTTGTGGTAGATCCCACCCTGTTGGCGGCAATATCCTCGGCAAGGGCGGCTCGCGCCGCCTTCTCTGCCTCAATAAAACTATCGTTTTCAAGCGAGTAGTAGCCAGTATGTACCTTCGTTACTTTCAGATTCCATTTCATGCGGCACCCCAAATCTTGAACGCTTCATCAAAAGGTAATGAGTTCAGAAAAACCCCACCTTTTTTCCCGTTCTTTGTTCGACCTCGCAGGATCGCCGCCTTCAACTCCCCCAAGTTCATTTGGGGATACTTCTTAAACGGCCAGTGATAAAAGTCCCCGCTCGGCAACTCAGGATCATGCAGTACCAAGTACTTACGCAACCACCTACGCAGCTCCCGTTTCTCCAAAAACTCCGCGACCAAAACATCTATCGCACTTTCCAATGAGTAGGGGTAGCTGAAGAATTCCTCGGTTTGGGTTTCACCATCGCGGGTGACAGCGGCGGGGAAGTCGGTTTTGATCTTGGGTTGCTTCTCGGCCCATTCGGTTGCCGCTTTCTCCAAAGCGCGGTCATCCCAGTAGATATAAGTTTCGCCGCCCCTACCACTGTTCTTGGCAAACCCCGCTTTCTTGCCATCCCAATAAACCGAGCATTGGAAACACATTGTTTCTTCACTCGCAAACTGGCTGTGTTTAACATTTTTGACTTCAATCATTTGTGTTCTCCTTGGAAATAAACAGTTTTGTTTTTATCTGTGTTGCCGCAATGAGGACACTTCTCAACAGAGGGTTCTTCTTCGCGGTAAATGTCATCACATTGCAGACAGTGAACGGTGAGTTTGTCGTATCGCTCTTCCCACACTTTGTTTTCACTCATCGTCGTTCGCCTCCTCCACAAAGTCGCCCTCTTCATCAGAAATATATTCGTTCCACCAGTCTTTGAAGGGACCAAGTGGGTCGTATTTTCCTTGCGTAAGGTCTTGGTCTACGCTGTTGCAATCGGCTGTGGGATGTTCAGCAATTAAATTGCCAAACCCACTGAAATGCAGATACGACTCAATGATATGGCAACAGACTTCTGGCTCGTTGCCGTGGTAGGTGGCTTTGAGTAACCCGTCTTCATCGTAATTTTCTTCAATCATTTGTGTTCTCCTCAACATTGATTGCGATTTTCCATTGGCTTTTCGGCCCGTAGCCACTGCTGTCCGTGTCCACACTGATGTTCCAGTAGGTATCTTCTATCTCTGCATCTTCTGGAAGAATAGTGTCCACGCATATCCGAGTATCAGGGTCATAGCCGTTCTCGATGGCTTCTTGCAATTCGTTAATCAGTTCTTCGATTGTCATTCTCGTTCTCCTCTGTGTTTAAATCATTGAAAATTTCGAGAGCCAACTCCTCGGTCCGAGCATAGTCCTTAGCGAGGTAACTCCTCAGGGCTTCCGACCATTTTTTATTAGCTGCCTTGTGCACCGCATCGCGCTGAGGATGGGCGGAAATCAAGAGCACCGCTTGTTGCAGTAACTGTTTGGATTTATTCATTGAGGTCTAACCCCTCTATTTTTTTGCTACGGATTTTT
>WLWF01001368.1_pt1 | contig 20200 bp, 13 predicted proteins | sample 6718331 | NCBI WGS metagenome assembly WLWF01 (sample SAMN12718692, study PRJNA515312) | sponge metagenome | isolation source: marine sponge | host: Mycale hentscheli | place: New Zealand: South Island, Marlborough, Capsize Point | collected 2003-05-01
CAAGTGCGAGTGGTGGTCGAGCTTCAGCTGCATCATTCTCATCAACAGATGGGAATAACCCAAACCCAACACAAGTTGGTGCAATTTTTAACCTTACGGCGGTAGGATAATGGCATTACCACTATTACTCGGTGCAGCAAAAGGTCTAATTGGTTCTGGTAAAAAGAAACCAAAGTCTGGTAAAGAAGTTGCTGGAAAACTTGTCAAACGTAAAGAGAAAGAAGATACCAAAAAACCTTCAACACAAAAGAAACTTGCACCTGCACAAGTTTCAGGTAAAAAGTTTTTTGGTGGTAAGTCATCAACTCCCAAGATAAAAAAACTAAAACCAAATACTGGTAATAGTCAATTAGATAATGTACTTGAATCGATTCAGTCATCGGTATCTAAATTAGGAAGTACTATTAAGAGTTTTTTAAAGTTCAAAAGAAAAGATAATCAGGATAAGACTAAAAGAAAAAATAAAATGTTGGCCAAACTGAGAGAAGTTGGGTTTGGAATGGTAGGTGGTGTCTTATCCTTGGGTAAAAAGTTACTCAGTAAGATTCCATTTTTTGATAGAATTAAGAACTTCTTCGTAAATATCTTACTTGGTGGTCTTGTATTGATGATACTCGACAATATCAAACCAATCATTGAAACTATAAAGGGAGTTGTAGAGAAAATTAAGGAAGTATTTGCACTCATTAACAAATATCTTTTTCAACCGATGATAGAAGCTGGTAAGTTTCTTATTGGTACGGTACTACCCATTATAAATGATATACTCAAATCTCCACCTGTTGATTTTGTAATAACACAAATTGAAAGTCTAATTAAAACTATTGGGGATCAGTTTCCACAACTTGAAAAGGTTATAGAAGATTTGAAAAATATACAAATACCCGGTATGGGTTTACTAAAAGATTTAATTGGTACTGACAATTCTCCTGATGGTTCTATTCCGGGTTCTGCAGGCGGAACTACCTTTGAGATAATTGCTGGTGGAGAGGGTGGATACAACTCGGTCAACCGAGGAAATGCTGGTGATACACCTGGTGGTTCACAAGAAGTATTTGGTAAAGATCTTACTGAAATGACCGTAGGTGAGATTATGGATGCACAAGCTGCAGGAAAAGTATTTGCAGTTGGTAAATATCAAATTATTGATACTACGATGTCTGAGTGGGTCAATCATCCTAGAGGTGGTGTAAGTAGATCAGACAAATTTGACGAGGCAACTCAGGAAAAGTTCAAAACATATGTTATCAATATAAAAAGACCTGAAATTGGTAGATATTTGAGAGGTGAATCTGATGATGTTGTTGCAGCTGCACAGGGAGTCGCAAGAGAATTTGCATCAGTTGGTTTATCGAGACCAGAGGCTGGAAGAGGGGTCGATCAGTCAAGATATGCGGGAATTGGCGATAATGCTGCAAGTATTCCTTCCCGTGAAATTCAACAGGCACTTAAATTTGATAGAGGTCAATATCAGCAACAACAACCGCCTGCACTAAGAGCTCCAGCTCAGGCAGGTAAGAGTAGAGTTCAGACTGATATTGAAGAATTTAGACAGTTTAGAACACAATTTGGTTATACTTCAGAAAGAAAACCAACTCTTAATCCAGAAAACTTACAAATTCGTGAGATGGGTAATTATGGTAGTGGTAACTATGATATCAGTCCTTTGGCTGATGATACTAACTACGAGATTAATGAACATAGAGGTGCAGGACATCATGAAAACCGTGCATTTGATATTCCAGTTCCTAGTAAAGCAGTTGGTGATAAAGTTAATCAATTCTGGAAATCAAAAGGTTACACTACTATTTGGCAATCAGCCGGACATTATAATCATGTTCATGTAGAAGTCCCTAAAAATAAAGCTGCAGAGTTTTTCAATATTGCACCACAACAACCACAAGTGACGCCACCTGCAGAAAGACAAACTGCAGAAGAGATTAGTAAACAGACAGATTATGAAAAAATGAGAACTATATTCATGCCTATTGAGGTACCTACTGGTGGAGGTGGTGATACTAGTTCTGGTGGTGGAGGTCCTGCCGTTATTGGTAGTGGTTCAGCCAAAGATACATACTTACAGATTATGATGGAAAACAAACTGTTTAAACAATAATATGGTATTAAATAATCCTCAAACAGGTCCAGGTAATCTAAAGAAATTTACCATTACTTCAAATAAAGGTGGTAAACAGATTGATTTGTCTAATGGTGTTGTAGAATATCGTTATTATGAAAATGTATTGTCGAATTATATTACATCGAGTGCAATTGTAGTAGAGACTGGTGAACAACTCGAAGGTTCTGCACCAAGTACATTAGATTCTCTACCAATCAGAGGTGGTGAAAAGACCGATATTATTATTGAAGATGTTATTGGAAACGAATTGAAGATTGATAACGGTATGTATGTCAATCGAGTACAAAATGGAATCCCTGATACAACTAAAGATGTATATCAACTTAATTTTGTATCTGAAGAATATTTTTTGAACGAACAGACAAGAGTTACTAAAAGATACGAGGGTAATATTGGAACAAATGTTGGAGTAATTTTAGCCGATGTATTGGGTACAGAAAATGTAATTGATATTGATGACACTTCAAATACCTATAATTTTATGGGCAATACTCGAAGTCCCTTTTATATTTGTACCTGGTTGGCATCTAAATCAGTTCCAACATCTTCTGGGGAAAATTCTGGACCTGGTGGATACTTATTCTTTCAGACAAGAGATGGTTTATGTTTTAAATCAATTGATAGTCTGTTCTCAAAAGACCCGATAAAGAAATTTTTGTTCAATGATACCGGTAAATTAGTTGCTGGTTATGACGCAAATATATTGTCGTATAATATTGAAAGTGATATTGATATGACTCGAAATATAAGTTTTGGTGCTTATAATAATAAGACAACTTATTTCGATTTAACCGGGATGATTTATAAACAGATGGATTTTAATATTGATAATGCAAAGGATAGTGTAAAGAATGCTGGCAGAGATTATATAAATGTAAATGAAAAATTCATTCAAAGTCCGACTAGATACTTTTCTTATCTTAAAGATATTGGCGTTAACCCAAATGGGACAGGAAATGAGCAATTAGATACTTGGAAGAGTGACCAAACAAAACAAAATTTTGATTCTGAACAGGCTCTTGTCCAAACATTTATGAGATACAATCAAATGTTTACGGTTCAAACAAATATTATGATTGCTGGTGATTTCTCAATCAAGGCGGGTGATATGATTGAATGTGATTTTCCACAGTTGGAAACTAAATTAAATAAAGAAACGAACCAACAAAGTGGAGGTAAATATATGGTAGCAAGTGTATGTCATAAAGTGACTCCAAGAGAAACATATACAAGTTTGGGTTTGGTAAGAGACTCTTTCGGTAAAACTACAGGTTTTGGTGGTGTAAACTAATGTTAGATTTTGGTATCAAGACACATTCGATAGGAAGAGATGGGTATGTTTGGTGGGTAGGCCAGATTGCCAGTGAAGACTCCTGGAAAGAAAATAAACCAGAGAACCCTAAAGATTCTAATGAAGATATAAAAGGATTTGGTGAAAGATACAGAGTTGCAATTGTAGGATACACACCTTTTGATACTCAAGAAGTTACTGATGATGAATTGCAGTGGGCGTATGTTGAATACCCAGTCACTGCCGGTGCTGGTGGCAGAACTTCATCACAATCTGCAAACCTTGCACAAGGTGATTTTGTTCGTGGATATTTTCTCGATGGAGAAGAAGGACAGATACCGATTATTTCTGCAGTACTCGGAAGAAATGAATATCAAGCCATTACAAAGAACAGACCAGATGGAGTAAGATTCACTAATTACAGTGGATTTCTACCAGAAGATTATGTGCCATTCTATACTCAAAAAATGATACAGGGTGGGGAGATAATTACTCCCGACCAGACTGAAGAGAATGGTGGGAACATGTTTGTTCCTGGAACTGCAGGTGGAACACCTAATAATCCTTTTTTAGTAGAATCTGTTACCGGTAGTAGTTCACAAAAAGAAGCTGCATCAAAGGCTGCATCAGAGGAACCAACAAACCCACTTGCAACACCATCTGATTGTGAACCAATACCACTAGGTAAAATACAGAAAGAAATTCAGAATATTGTTGTAGAAATTCAGAAACTTCAGAAATCAATTTATAGTTATTCTAGTGCAGTAACAAATCAAATATCAGATATTCAAGAACAAATCAATAAAGCACTTAACAAAGGTGCAAAATTTGTTGCAAGTGGAATTAAATGGATTTTTACTGAAATTCAAAAATTTGTTATCAAGACCACTAATGATGCCCTTAAGAAAACATATTCTTTATTATTTCCAAATGAAAGACCTGCGTTGAAGACTGCGGTTGAAAACATCAATGATTTGATTGCTTGTCTCTTCAGAAAGTTGATTGGTCAATTATTGTCAATGATTGGTAATTTTCTGAAAGATGCTGCAAATAAAGTTATTAATGGTTTGGAGTGTCTGGTAGATAATTTGATTGGTAGCATTCTTGGACAACTTATTGGTGCGATATCTGGTATTATAAATGGTGCATTGTCAGGAATTAATTCGTTGATTGGTCAGTCTGTTGGTATTGTTAGTGAGATTTTAGGTATCATTACTGATGTACTTTCGTTCTTATCTTGTGAAGAAAAACCACAGTGTTCAAATGTTAATGAATGGAATATTTTAAGTGGTGCTAGTAAAGTATCTGCGGGAGATATCAGTTCTATTGTTGATAGTGCAAAGAATATTGCATCAACAGTTCAAGGTTCTGTTGATAATATAGGAGATAGTATTGATAACGCATTCAATATGGACCTTAGTGAAGTATTCAATCAAACTAGTTGTGACACTGGACCAGTATTTTGTGGACCACCTACTTCACAGTTCTTTGGTTCTGGTAGTGGTGCCGCTGGTAATCTTGTCATTGGTGCATTAGGTGAGGTTATTGGAATTGATATGGTAAGTTTTGGAGTTGGATATGATGACAATTCTTATGGAAAGGTATACGATAACTGTGGTAAGGGTAGTGGTGCATACATTAGACCTATTGTAGATACTTACACTGATGATGATGGTAATACACAAACTGGTATTATAGATATTGAAATTATAGAACCAGGAACTGGTTATCTTCCTGCACCTGACGGAAGTAGAGGTGGTAATGAATATACTTGGTCAGACCCAGATGATACAGTTATAAAAAATCCTGATGGATCATGGTCACCTATTCCACCAGGTGAAGTGGTTACTGTTGACCCCGGAACTATTGTAACTCTTCCACCAGGTACAGTTGTAATCACAAATCCACAACCTGGTGGAGACCCTACCATAATTACTTTACCTGGTACTGGTACCGGTGGAGATGGTGGTACTGGTGGAGATGGTACCGGTGGTGGTGGAACTGGTGGGGGAGGTAATGGTGATGGTAATAATGGTGAAGGCAATAATGGTTCCAGTGATGGTGGTCAAGGTGGTGGTGAAACTATTCGAGGTGGTAATCCTGTTCTTATTGAACTACCTGGTATCTTTACTACACCCAAACCTGAATATAGAAGACCATCAGGTGACTATCCAACATCATCCAACGGTTCTTATCCTGTCATTCTATATCTTTGTGAAATCTTTATCGATGAAAGTGGTATCAATTATTCTCCTGGAGACAAAATTGTTATTGAACCAGACATTGGTGCAGTTGCAGAACCTAAATTTGATGCCCGTGGTAGAGTAACTTCTATCAAGGTTACTGAAAGTGGAGAAGGTTTCACTGAATATCCAACACTTTACATTCAATCTGAAACCGGTTATAATGCTGTATTACGACCAAAACTTTGTATAGATAGAGTTGGTGATGATGAACTCAAAGAACCAACATTCCAAGATAAAGTTATAACTGTGATTGATTGTGTAGGTAAAGTTTAATGGCAGAAGTAAAAAATTATCATACAATTAGGTATGGACAATCAGACGGTGAAATAAAATTTGGTCATATTACTCAAGATAATGTTCTTTCATCCGTTCTATTGAGAAATGGAAAATCAAAGAACCATTATATCACGATGGATTCTTCTGGTGCTCCTCATCGTAAATATGGAACTATCTGTCGTTCGCCTGGTTCATTTCAGGTAAGGGCAGGTGATAATGTCGATGAAGATGTACCTGGTGTATATGTTGAGGCAGTAAGTGGTGATTTAGTTCTACGAGCTCCCAGTGGAAGAGTTAGAATAGAAGGAGTCAATATTGATTTGATTGCTTCTGGTGCTGATGGTAAAAATGGTGTTATTACTATTGATGCCAATGAAAAGATACTTATGAGAGCACAGACTATTGATATCTCATCTAAAGTATCGACTAGAGTATTTTCGGAGAAGACAGTTGAACTTATCGGAAATGCAATCTTAAATATGTACGGTGGATTTATTGATTGTGCAGATGGTGCAACATCAATCAAAGGTTCAATTCTTCCATCAACAAATGAAATACAAAATCTACCAGTAGGATAATGACTTTAAATATTCCACATCCACAGAAGAAAGGAAAAAGACTCGAATACTCTTCTTTACACGGTCCTGAGCATGGTGTATACTATAGAGGTAGATTGAGAGGTCACGATAGAATTGAACTGCCTGAGGTGTGGAGAGACCTTGTAGAAGAACTTTCTATTACGGTATCAATTACACCTATCGGTATGGCACAAAGTATTATTGTGAAAGGTATTCAGAATAATGAGGTCATACTAGATTCAAATCCAGGTGTTCCTATTGACTGTTATTATCATGTATATGGTGAACGAAAGGATGTACCAAGACTTAAAGCAGAGGGGAAGAGTAAATCATGAAGGTACCTGACTTAAATGTTGGTAAACGATTATTTGTTGGACTAGGGAACCCAGAATGTTTGGGTAGAGGACCTGCAGAGATTCGTGGGTCAGGATACATGCAGGGTCCTACGATTACAGGGACTCCAACTTTCCCTAATGTATGGGCATCTTCGATGATTGGTCCTCTGATCAATCCAGAGTCAACACCTCCTCTAATTCCTGGTGGGTTTTGTTATGGACCACCATCTAATCCATTCTCTTTAGCTGTTGTTGGTTCAACCGCTTTGATGGGTATGGTCAATACCAACGCTTCAGTTGTTGTTGGTCAACATGTGGCAGCACAAGGTGAAATAATTTCTAATTGTGGAGTTCATATTCTATCTCTTAAAAAGAACTTTGATATTCCTCATCCATCTAAAGATGGTTGGAGATTGAGACATACTTGTCCAGAAGGACCTACCAATGATGTATACTTTAGAGGAACACTAAAGGATAAAGATTATATTGACCTTCCTATATACTGGAAGGATTTTGTTCATAGAGAATCTATTACGGTCAGTTTGACACCAATAGGAACTCATCAAGACATTATCGTGAAGAGCATTGACGAAGATAAAATATATCTTCAATCACGATCTGATGTCCCAATCCATTGTTTCTATCATGCTTATGCAGAGAGAAAAGATGGTGAAAGTTTGATACCTGAATATCCAGGTGAGACACCTGCAGATTATCCAGGAAATAACGATCAATACTCAATTGTAGGATACCATTACGATATTAAATCATGACAGACTCATTATTTGGTCCATTTAAACCAGGTTCACCAGGAAAACAAGATTGTTCAGATGGTCAGGCTACAGGATTACCGTCAAGTAATTTCTCATATATTCAAAAGGCGTTTAATAATTACGCAGAAACTCCTACTCCCAACCCATATTCAAAACCTCAGTGTCCACCCTACTATCATTCTACTGCGCAGATTGATCAACTTCAAATTAATACCAATCTGACTGGTGCCACTGCAACTTTCTCCGGTACGGTTACTGCTCCTACATTTGCAGGGCAAATTAATGTTCAATCTTGGAAAGGATTTGATATTAAGCACCCCAACAAAGAGGGTCATCGACTGAGACACGTATGTATGGAGGGTCCAGAGGCTGGTGTTTATATTCGAGGAAAGTGTAAAGGAACTACGATTACTTGTCCTACATACTGGCAAGGATTAGTTGATCCTGAGTCAATCAGTGTCAATCTGACTCCAATTGGTTGTTATCAAGAACTCTTTGTTGAGTCGATTGAATGGGGTAAGAGAATTCAGATTAGAAACAATCTGGGTGGTCCTATTGAGTGTTTCTATACGATTACTGCACAAAGAATTGATGGAGAACCATTGATTGTTGAGTATGAGGGAGAGACACCTGCCAAGTATCCAGGAAGTTCTGATCAGTTCTCTATCTCTGGGTATGACTATGATGTCAGAGGCCAGAAGAAGAAGTAGCACACCCCCACTTGACCCAGACTTCAGAACCATTATACTAGTAGAGTAGACAGGAGTTCAATGACCTACAAACCACAAGAAGAAGACCAAGACTTTCTGACCCGTGTTGTGGTAGATACAAGTCTTCGTAAGTTCTATCTCTACTCAAGTGAAGGTAATAGTAAAGCTGTTGATTGTGAAAATGTAGAACAGTTTATGAATGTTCTTGAGTTGGTACGTGCATTGATTAAAAAAGAAGATATTGTTTATGCAGAACCTTTGGTTACTTCTGCAGAATGAACCGTCCAGACCTTTACGAAGAAATTCTAAACTGTTACGAATATGAGACCAGAAACCCGTCAGTCTATGGAAATGTTGTTCTCTGCCAAATGGAATCTTCCAAAGGCAGCAAAGAACTGCAACTTAACTCAAAAGGAGATGAAAATTACCTTCAATGAATATTGTGTTTTTCATCCACCAACTTGGACGGGAGAATGAGTCAATTATTTTTAGTTGATATTGGTAATGGTAGATGTATTACTCACGATGGACATGTTCAAATGGGTATCTTCAATCATTCAGTAGAGAAACATCTTGAGTTATGTCCTGACCAAGAATGGCAAGTAACATACTGGATACCTGATCCATTGGGGTTGAGATATAAGAGGGTAAACTTTCAACATACAATGAAGGCAAACGAAGGTTCTGCTCGAACTGATAATGCTGGTGATAGTCGTCCTAGAGACTTTCCCAACCAAGCAACTGAAAGACTAGAGAGAACATTATAAAGATTCATATATAAAATAAAGGAGTAGAATGAATATTCAACTTTGGTACTCTGAACCTATGAGAGAATGGAGATGGTCTCTTGTCTCTGATATAGATTCAAATGACCAACATTCTGGAGGTCAGGAAGACTTAAGGGATGCTATGAATGATGTGGCAAATACTGTAGAATATTTACTTGACACTGATATCAATCCATAATATAATGTAAGTTCCTTCCGTGTGAATTAGTGCCACTCTGTGGTAATCAACCATCCAGTATTCTGGGTGGTTTTTTTTATGTAATAAATATCTAATAATAGATATGTCGTGCGAGAAAGATGCCTCTCTCAAGATTAGATAACTTTCTAAAGAACGTAAAAGGAAATATTTTATATGTTGATCCAAGTAATCTGGATGCAACAGATGGTATTGAGAACCAAGGGAACTCATTTGCTCGACCATTTATAACTCTACAAAGAGCATTAATTGAAGCCTCTAGATTTTCATATCAAGTAGGTCTTGATAATGATAGATTTGAGAAAACTTCAATCTATCTGTTTCCTGGTACACACTACATCGATAACAGACCAGGTTGGATTCCAACTGGGTCAGGTACTTATTTGTTGAGAAGTGGTGTTACATCGAATGATTTTCAGTCATTCAGTAATACATCAAACTTTGATATTGCAGATGGTAATAACATTCTTTACAAACTGAATAGTATTCATGGTGGAATCATTATTCCCAGAGGTGTGTCCATCATTGGTCAGGATTTAAGAAAGACTGTCATCAGACCAATTTATGTTCCTAATCCAGAAAATAATTTAATCGAAAGATCCGCAATCTTTAGATTGACTGGTGGATGTTACATGTTCCAGTTTACCTTGAAGGACGCAGATACACAGAGACCTGCATATAAAGATTACAGTCCTTCCACATTCAAACCAACATTCTCTCACCATAAACTTACATCTTTTGAGTATGCAGATGGTAAGAACAATGTAAACATTAATGATGATTTCATTAACTATGTTACAGATCGTACTGATCTAGACATGTATTATGAGAAAGTTGGTATTGCATATGGTTCTGCAAGTGGAAGAGAGATTGAACCTGATTATCCAAATGCAGGTGTAGATATTCAACCCAAAATTGATGAGTACCGTATTGTTGGACCAGTATCTGGTTCAGTCGGTATCAGTAGTATCAAGGCTGGTGATGGTGTAACAGCTTCTGTAGGAGTTAATGTTAAACTTTCTAGTGGTATTTTTGGTCTAAATGTTGATACTAATGTTATTATCAATAATGTAACCGATACAAGATATAATGGTACATATCTCGTAACTCAAGTATTAAACACTGATGCAAATGGAGTTACTGAATTTGCATATGAAGTTCCAGTTCCTCCCGGTAACGCACTACCAAACCCACTAGGTTCTTCTGTAGAACTTTCTTCTGATACTGTGACTAGTGCATCACCATATATCTTTAATGTTTCCCAGAGATCCATTTATGGTATGTGTGGAATGCATGCCGACGGCAGTAAGGCAGATGGATTTAAATCAATGGTTGTTGCACAATTCACCGGAATTGGTCTTCAAGTTGATGATAGGGCATTTGTAAAATATAATACTACGAGTGGTTCATTTGATGACTCCAATGTAATTGCAAATTTACATACAGATATCGATGCAGTATATAAACCGCAATATGTAAATTATCATATCAAGGCGTCAAATAACTCTTTGATTCAGTTGGTTTCTATCTTTGCTATTGGTTATGCAGAACAATTCTTAACAGAATCTGGTGGTGACTTCTCTGTTACTAACTCCAACTCAAACTTTGGACAGTCTGCACTTATCTCTAGAGGTTATAGAGATTTGGCATTTGCGCAAGATGATGTTGGGTATATCACACAAGTTATTCCACCACAATCACTGAAACCACAATTTACTACGATTGAATACCCTTCAATTGATATCACAAAAACTGTAGGTGTTGCAGATACAAGTAGAATGTATCTCTATAATTATACTAATGAGGATGTACTGCCACCAAGTACAATTAATGGTTATAGATTTGGTGCAAATAATGAAGAGACATTGAATGTTGTGATTCCAGTAGGAGGACAAACTGAAGTCTTCAGAGCAAGAGTCGTTATGGACGACACTGCATATGCAACAAATAAAATAACTGGAAGAAAACTTGCAAGAATCGGAAGAAATGTTTCTACCGGTAACAGTATTACAAACTCTACGTTGATGTTCACCGAAGACCATCAATTCAAACAGGGTGAGACCGTAAGAGCCATTTCAAATGATGGAAGACTTCCTGATGGTCTTGATTCTAATAGAGTTTATTTTGCTATTGTTGATGGTCTACCATCAAATCAAATTCAGGTTGCACAATCATTTAATGATTCTTTGACTGGCAATAAGGTTGGTATTAACAATCTTGGTGATACGATTATTGTAGAGAGTAGAGTTAGTGATAAAGACCCTGGTGATGTAGGACATCCTGTTCAATATGATGTTGATGAATCACAATGGTATGTAAATGTATCATCCGCATCAACAGAAAATAACATCTTCTCAAAATTTAATGAAGGTGGACTTGGAAATATTACTTCTAGAACATACATTATTAGACAAAAAGACTCTAGACAGTCTGATGATAGAATTCATCAGTTGAGATTTGTTATTCCTGCAAATACTGGCGTCTCTTCTGCAAGACAACCACTGGATGGTTTTATTCTTCAAGAATCGAGTGATGTTAGCGGAGCAACTAATGCAGAAGTTGCACTAGAATTTAATCCAGGTTCTGTGACGATGAGTAATGACTCTCAAATGAGAAACTTTAGTTTCATCTCGGGTGTTGATTATAAAGCCGGAATTGCATATTATTCAACAGAAAAACCACATAGACTTTCTATTGGTTCGACTGTCACTATTGATAATGTAAGAAGTAGTTTGTTTCCAACAGTTGGTACAGGTAACTCTGGTTATAATGGTACATATGAAGTTGCAGGAATTACGAGTGCAAAAACATTTACTGTAAATTCTATTCCTCTTTCTGCAGGTACATTTATTAATGATACCTCACAAAGAACTACTGCTCTTCCAACCGTTTCTCGGAGAAACTTTGCAAAAGATTTCTATGTATATGATGTACAAACTATTAATGAGTATATCAACGGAGAACAAGATGGTGTTTATCACCTGTCAGTAATTAATTCAGCAAACGAACCAAAAGTCTTCCCATTCAACAATGATGGTTATGCTTTCTCACAACCAGTCACTAATTATTATCCACAGTTAGATAGAGATAATCCAGTCACAAAGGCACCATCGTCTGCATGTTATGCAGTTCCCGATAATATCGGTGAGGTTGTAATCAATGACCCCAAAAATAGTATCACTGGGGAAACATTGGAAGAGGTGTTCCAACAGGTTGGTGTTGCAATTACTGGAATCATTTCAAATAATGTGGGAACTGCATATACAATCTTTACCCAATATGACCATGGATTGAATAGAATTACTGTTCCAACTATCAATAATCCTGGTGCAGGGTATGGTGATGGTACAAATGCAATTCAGTATTACTATAACGCAAAACTTCAAAACATTACAAATGGATCAATTGGGGATTTCGGTACTGCATTAGTCACCATTGATGGAACATCTGCCGGTGAGATTATTGATATTCAGATTATGGATGGTGGTTCGGCATTTGCTGCTGGAGATGACTTCAGAGTTGTGGGTATTGCAACAACGACTGGATTCAGTGCAGCCACCGGTAGTGTCAATAAAATTTATGACAATAGAGGAGACACTCTTACGTTAGCAGGTATCAATGATTATGATGGTAGAAGATACAATCAATTCTATAGAATTTCTGCAATTTCAGACACTAAACAGATCGAAGTAACTCCAGTTCTAGGCTCTCCTGGTATTACAACATTAGGTTTTGGTCCAGACAAAGTATCTGGTGGTGGTTTCTCCGTTATTGGACCATCGTTCGATAGTGAAAGTTTTGTTTATAATAAAGACGTTGGTATTGCGACCATAACTACGAAATTGAATAATAACTTTAGAGTTAATAATTCTGTGATTGTAAGTGGCGCAGGTCAAACATTCTATAATGGATCGTTTGTTTGTATTGATAAAATTGGATTGACCACAGTAGTTCTCGATGTGGGTATTAATACAGTTACCCCAGCAATTAATGGCAATATTCAACTATTCCCATCTGGTTCTTCTGGAAACTTTGGTGACCTAATTGCAAGAAATGGTAGACTGTCTGGTAGAGAAAGTCAAATCTATGCTGGTATCTCGACTACACTTAATTCTGCAATTACTAGTAAAACAACTGATACTATCAATGTCAATAACATGACTGATTACGACTTCAGAATTGGTGATTTTGTTAGAGTTAATGATGAGTTGATGAGAATTAAAACTACTGTGAGTAGAGTAGGTGGAACTACACAACTTAAGGTGTTTAGAGGTGTATATGGCTCTATTGCAAATACTCATGTTATAGGTTCAGTTATTACTCGGGTTAATTTCTTCCCGGTTGAATTCAGAAGAAACTCAATCATCAGGGCATCCGGTCATACCTTTGAATATATTGGTTATGGTCCTGGTAACTACTCGACTGCATTCCCCGACAAACAGACAAAGAGACTTACATTATCTCAACAGATTAATGCACAGTCACAAACAATTGCCGGTGGTGCTGTTAACTACACTGGTATGAATGATAGAGGTGACTTCTTCATTGGTAACAAGAGAATTGCTTCTAATACAGGTAGAGAACAAGTATTTGATACTCCAGTTCAAACCTATACTGGTGAAGACCCTTATTCAAGTGGTATTTCTGATGATGTATCTGACTTCAACTACATTGAGGCGTCTATTGTTAAGATTGAAAGGAATGTGATGGTTGATGGTGGTGATAAGGGTAATATTCTTTCTCAGTTCAATGGACCTGTGGAATTTACCAAAAAAGTTATCAGTACATCAGATGAAGGTTTTGAAACTAACAGTGTCTTTATTCAAGGTAATGCACAAGTTTCAAGAAAGTTGACTGTAGGTATTGCCATACCAACAGAGGCTGGTACTCCTGGTGATATCGTTTTCAACGCAAATCCAGAGAACAGTGGAACAGTTGGTTGGGTCTACACAACAAACAATCAGTGGAGAACCTTCGGAGTTATCAGTTGATAAATAAAAATAATAATTCCTGATTAGCAAGATAAATGGCAGTAGATAAGGATTTTGTCATAAGAAATGGCATTCAAGTCAATGAAAATTTAATCTATGCTGACGCCGATAGTGACAAAATCGGTATTGGAACTACAACACCAGACAAGAAACTTGTAATTATTGGTGACACTGAGGTTAGTAAACAACTAGCCGTTGGTACTACTATTAGTGCACAAAGACTTGTAACCACTGGTGTTTCTACTTCCAATACAGGTCTTGAAGTAGGTGTTGGTGGAACGGTATTTACGAGTTCTACTTTTACCAAAAAAGTTGGTATCAATTCTGCAATCCCCGCATATACTCTCGATGTTATCGGACCAGTTTCGATTGGTCAGACTGCAGAGTATGTTTATGGTGACCTGACAGTTACTGGTAACATTAAAGCAACATCTTTGGCAGGTCAAATTTCTGCTGGTGGAACAGTTGGGTTTACGAATGTAACTATAGAAAAGAATTTAGTAGCAAATAACGCAGAAGTATATAATAAATTTAGTGTAGAAGAATTCAATAGTGATACATTTAGATTTCTAGTTGCAGGTGACCCTCCAGGTATTGGTTTCACTCAAAATGCAGATAATCCAGAGATTTATCTTATTAGGGGTCAGAAATATCAGTTCCATGTAGACTCTGGTGGTTTTCCATTCTATATTAAAACTCAACCAACAGCAGACCTTGACAATATTTTCGAAAACGGTGTAGATGGTAATGGTACTCAAGTCGGTATCGTAACCTTTAAGGTGCCCTATAATGCACCAAACAAACTTTATTATCAAGCATCCAATACCGCGGGGATGGGTGCAACAATATATCTAAATCCTGATGGTAAATTTGTTGATGTTGGTGTTGCAACAGTTAGACAAAGATTAGATAGTGATGGTTATGCAGACTTTGAGAACATCTATGTATCGGGTATCGGTACAATCAATAACATCAAGAGTAATAATTACAGTGTAAGTGCTGGTATTGTTACAGTAAGACAGGACCAAACAGCATTTATTGGTGTTTCTACTGGTGCAGATAGAGTTAGTGTTCAGACTACAAGTAGTAGTGCTACACATCAGGTTTCCTTTGTTAATAATGTAGGTCTAGGTTCAAACTACCCACTTCACTTAATTGACTCTGATACCAATCAACTAACCTATGTTCCTTCTACAAATGTACTATCCTGTACTAGATTTGTAGGTAATGTATCTGGTATTGCCACTGGTGCGGATAATATTAATGTAGATGAGATAAACACCAATACTGATTTTCAGGTCATCTTTAGTGAACAAGGTGCAACTGATTATAAGAGGATGTATATTGACACTGACAATAGTCATCTAACATATAATCCATCTACAGAAACTCTTACTGTTGAAAATATCATTGGTAATCTCTTTGGTATTGCAACAAATGCAAACTTTATTAATGTAGATACTAATAGTCAAAACACTAATCATCAAGTATTATTCAGTGCTAATCAAGGTGGTGGTTTCCAAAGACCATATATTGACACTCAAAGTAGTGAACTGACATATAACCCATCAACAAATACATTCTCTGTTTCAAACCTTGTTGGTGATTTGGTTGGTGATGTTACTGGAGACCTTGATGGTATTGCTAAAAATGCAAACTTTATCAATGTAGATGAAATTAATAGTAATACCAACTTCCAGATACTATTCAGTACTAATCAGGCTGCTGGTTATCAGAGACCTTATATTGACAGTGGTTCGAGCCAGCTGGCATATAACCCATCTACTAGAACATTCAGTGTTCAAAATATCAACACAACCACTATTACTGGTAGTAATTTCTCTGGTATTTCTAACCGAGCTGATTTCATCAATGTAGACGAGACTGGTTCCAATACAGACTATCAAGTATTATTCAGTCTTAATCAATCTGCTGGTTATCAAAGACCTTATATTGATTCTGGTAGTGGACAATTTAAATATAATCCAAGTACCAATCGACTGACGGTAGGAAACTTTACTGGTAATGGTGCAGGTCTTACTAATCTTGCTGGTGATAAGATTACGACAGGTACAATTTCTCCTGCAAGACTTCCTTCTGCTACAACTGCAATTCAAGGTGCAGTTATAGTTCAGAATGCATACCCACCGACAAGTACTTCAACTGTTCAACCTCCAAGTGTTGGAGCGTTTAAGAAACTATATGATGCAGTAGGAAATCTGATTCCTCCTGGTTCGAAAATGTTGTTCTATCAGGGATCTGCACCAACCGGTTGGACAAAACTAACTACGGATAATAACAAAACATTACGTGTTGTTTCTGGTTCTGGTGGTGGTTCTGGTGGTACTAATACTTTCACTAGTGCATTTTCTGAAAGGTCTGTTCCAGTACCTACTCATAATCATAATGCAAATGCCGGAGACCAAACTGCCAATCATACTCATGGTGGTGAAGCGGTATCCGCTAATGCAAATCATTCTCATGGCGGAAATGCAAATTTCCAAAATGTACCTCATAACCATGGTATCAATGCAGGCGCTGCAAACGGCCTTTTTGTTACGGGTGTTAACTCCAATAGAGGTGATTTTGACTCTGATGGTAGAAAAGAAGCAGTAACTGGTGTCAATTTTAACGTAGGTTATGTTGGTTATGCAAACCAAAATGTGCAGGCTGGAAATGCTGGGCATAGTCATAGTATTACTACGAATGCTGCAAATGCAACTCACGGTCACAATCTTAGTATCAATGCTCAAAATGCAGACCATCAACACGCAATTACTGTTGGTAATGCAGGAAATGTAAACAACATGGACTTCAGAGTCCAATATATTGACGTGATTGTATGTAGAAAGAACTAAATACTCTTATTCACCCCCTATCATAGGAGGGTTAATTGGTGTTATTTGAGCAACATTAATTCCCTGTTGAAGGGCATGAGCATAAAGTTGTTGATTTTGATGATTTGCTTCTACTACTTCGTTTCTAAAACTTTCTACAGCGGCTCCAGTTTGATTTGACTTTTGTGCAATCTCGACTGTCATCATAGGCATCCAGGATACCGCACAACGCCAATCATCAATTTCTTCCCCAGTATTAGGATTTGTTCCTCTTACACATGTATACCAGGCACATTTATGTTCAACACATTTCTTTTGAATTAACGGACAGAATTCGCCTTTTTTCATGATATATTATCATACCTGAAAAATATTTATATGTACAGGTATAAATAAAAACAACGGATAAAACATTATAGATAATGTCTTTACTTAGGGCCGACAAGATAGCCAATAGGTTCAATAACAGTGGTCCTATTATTGTAGGCCCTTCTACTGTAAGTGGAAACTTTACTGTTACTGGAATACTTACCGCACTGGGTATTGGGGTAACAAACAATGTTCTAGTTGGTGGAGGATTAACTACAAAGTTTCTTACCGCAACCAATAGCGCATCATTATTCAATTCAACTCTTACTGGTATCACCACTGCCGGTATTATCACCAATGCAACGTATTTTGGTGATGGGGTCAATTTATCAGGTATTGTAACTGAAATTCAACCTGGTCCTGGTATCCAGATTTCACCACTATCTGGTAAGGGTAAACTTACAATCTCGGCAAATGGAGTTGTAGTTTCTGGGTATTCAACTAATTCTGGTCTTGCAACTGATGTAAAAGGTGGCACAGCTGGTGCTATCTTGTATCAGGCTGGTTCAAATGATACAGCATTCACTGCATCAGGTACAGCTGGAGAAATTCTTCAATCACAAGGAACAGGAACTCCTGTTTGGACATCACTTGCAGCAATTAATGTCTCGTATGCAGACAGTACAGGTATTTCGACTAACCTAAAAGGTGGTTCTGCTGGTAGAATTCCTTATCAATCAGGTCAAAATCAGACTACATTCTTACCGATTGGTCCCACAGGTAATCTTCTTTTAGGTCAGGGTACAGCTGCACCAAATTGGATTGACCCTAAAGCAAATCTAGATGTCAGATATGCAAGACTATCTGGTATCTCTACGAGTGCCATTGGTGGTGTTGTTGATACAAATTCACTCAAAGTTACTGGTATTACTACTCTGAGTGGTGGTAATGTAGTTGTAGATAATGACCTTCGTGTTACTGGGGTAACAACTGCAGCCAATATGGTTGTTACTGGTGTTTCTACCATTGCAACTCTGAAGGTAGGTACAGGTGCTGGTGCAACAGTTGGTGTTACTACCATTCTGAATGAAGACACATTTGCTTCAAATAGTGACCAAGCACTTGCAACTCAACAGTCAATTAAAGCTTATGTTGACAATGTCGCGGGTAATGTATCACTAGAATATGGTGGTAACATTGGTACTAGTAGTATTGACCTTGATGGCGAAAGGTTTGATATTCTAGGTAAAGTTAGTGAAATCTATACTGTAGGTACAGGTCTTACAATCACTGTAGGTCTTGATACCAATGTAACTATACCAAATAACCTTACAGTTACTAATCAAACTCAACTGTCTGGTATAACCACAGTCACAGGTAATCTTGAGGTTACTGGAGTCACTACAACTCAGTTCTTGGATGTATCTGGAGTGGCCACAGTGGCAACTCTGGGTGTTACTGGAGTCACTACAACTCAGTTCCTTGATGTCACTGGTGTTTCTACAATTGCAACACTTGGTGTTACTGGAGTCACAACCACAAAAGAATTGATTGTAACCGGTGTTTCTTCACTGACTGGTTCATTAATTGTTTCTGGTCTCACCACATTCAGTGGTCTTACTACAGTAACTGGTGACCTTTATGTTGGTGGAGATTTAAATGTTGTTGGTGATGTAGTATACGATGAGGTTACTGGTAGAAACCTGAATATTACCGGTGTTGCAACGATTGCAAACCTTGGTGTTACTGGTCTTGCCACCACAAAAGACTTACTAGTAACTGGTGTTTCTACTTTCACTGGGTTCTCAACCTTCCTGAGTGACGTTTATATCTCTGGTATTACATCGGTAGGTGCAGCCGTTACAATGTACCCCACAACGGGTATTGTAAGTGCTACAGCCTTCTATGGAGATGGTTCAAACCTGACTGGTGTTGTTGGTCTGGTATCTGTTACCAATCAAATCTATGTTACACCTGATGGTAATGATGAAAATGATGGTTATCTCATCTCTACCGCAAAGAGAACTGTTGGTTCTGCTCTTACGATTGCAGAAGCATCATCTGTCATTAGAATTTCTGCTGGTAATTATTCAGAAAATAATCCAATCATTATCCCAGAACAAGTTACACTTCTTGGTGATAGTTTAAGAGAAGTCTCAATCATTCCACAAAACCCTGATGAAGACCTCATCTATGTTGCGAATGGTAGTTATGTTGAGAATATGTCCTTTACTGGTTCATTGAATGAAGGTAAAGCAATTATCGCATTCAACCCCAACAAACCATCTTATGTAACACAGGGTCCATACATCAGAAACTGCACAAACTTTATCTCCAATAGTATTGGTATGAAGATTGATGGTGCTCATGTTATTGGTGACACGAGAGCAATGAATGTTGACTCCTATACTCAACTCAATCAGGGTGGTATTGGTGTTTCAATCTCTAATGAAGGTTATGCTCAGTTAGTTTCAATCTTTACTATCTACAATGACCAAAGTATTGTTTGTATCGACGGTGGTCAATGTGACCTGACTAACTCCAACTCTTCCTTTGGTAGATTGGGTCTGGTTGCAGATGGTATTGGCCCAACAAACTTCATCGGAACTGTTACTGAATTTACATCTGCTGGGTCAAATGTATTCCCAATTGATATTGGTGTTGATAGTATCAATATTACAAATGCAACATATGATAATGTAACTGGTCTGACTACAATTACAACAGCAA
>WLWF01001370.1_pt1 | contig 20191 bp, 42 predicted proteins | sample 6718331 | NCBI WGS metagenome assembly WLWF01 (sample SAMN12718692, study PRJNA515312) | sponge metagenome | isolation source: marine sponge | host: Mycale hentscheli | place: New Zealand: South Island, Marlborough, Capsize Point | collected 2003-05-01
AGAGACACCTTGAATCTAAGGGGTTAATAAAAGAAGATAATACGGTTAATGAAAATGTATTTCATGCTGAAGGTGGGGTTAATGTATTTACTGAATCTGAAGAAGTTGAGGAGATAGAAATTCCAGCAAAGCTTCAAGACGAAATACTGAACTTTTTCAGTCAACAAAGAGTTGGTAGTGCTGCTATGGCTAATGATAATAAAGTAGCGTTTTATAATTGGCTAGAAATGATGTGGTCACCAGAAAACTTACATATGGGTGCTAACAGTAGGGAAATAAGAACTAACAACCCAACAACTATGGCTAAATATTTAGATAGGAGAGGGATTAGCGGAAAAACATTTGTAAAAGAAGAAAATAACTTAAACGAGGTCGGTAGAGATACTAGTCCAATATTAGGTAAAGCTAGAGTACAGTTTATAGAAGATTTAAAAGACTTGGGGTTCGATATTGATAAGATTGAATTTATTAAGTCAGATAAGGGTCAAATGTTTTTTAAAGCAATTGATACCGATGAAGGATTGGCTCAAAATAGATTAGATAATTCTAAAAATACAACAATTTCTTCTGGAAAAGTTATTAATGATGGTAAGGGGAATATTCATTTAGTATTTAAAATAGAGAAGTAATTACGCTAGAAAAATGGACGAACCTTTATTAATAGCTCTTATTTCAGCACTTGGGATTAAAGAAATTTGGAACATCATAAAGAAAAAGATGGACCAAAACGAAAAAAAATCTGAAAGGGATGATAATATATCATTAGCAGTTATTGAAGAACTTAAAGATAAAATAGGTGGTTTAGAAGAAAAAATAAATAAGTTGATAGAAGAAAATACAGATTTAAAGATTAAAGTAGCGAGAATGGAAGAAAGACTTATTAGAAATGCTAAAAATAAAGTTAAAAGAAAAAGAACGGAGGATTAAGGTCTAATTTTTGTTATGATTAAATATGTAAAAGTTTGCGAGATAGTATATAAATTATAATATAAAATATAAATAATTAATTAATATTAAGCTCGAATTTTAAAATGTTCGAGCTTTTTTAATTCTAAGGGGTATGGAAGAGAGAGTTAGGAAACTTGGTTCGGAAAAAGAAAAATCACTAAAAGAAGATTTTGACACAATATACGACAAGTATAAAAAACAAGCGTTAGATGAAGGTTATGAAGGTCAAATAAAAATGACAAAGGAGAAAGGTAAAATTATATTCTTTGTGGTTATTTAAGTTTTTAAATATATTTATATTGTATGAAACAGTTTATTAGGGAAAAATTAATTGAAGCTATAAAATCAAAACATTGGAAAATGGATTCTTATCCAGATAGGATTGAAAATAGCACACTAAAAGGTTTAGATGATAAACATAGAGATTTTATAGATTTAAATATTAAAAAGCTTGAATCCCTTGAGTTTGGTTATAATAAGGATAAGATAGGTGTTTGGTTATATAGGTCCCCAATGCAAATTAAACACCCACCATTCCAAGATAAAGATAAGGGTATTTATTTACTTGCGATTGTTAATGATAACGATATGACAACTCTATATTGGAAACATAGAAAAGAGGGTGAATATCACATGGCAATTGAACTAAATAAATTAATTGAGTTTAGCAAATCAGAATTTTATGACCCAATAGAAAACCCAATCACAATAAAAAATATAAAGGCCTGGGAAAGGTCATTAGAACCTAAGAAAACTAAAGAGTCATTTAAAAAACTAAAGCTTTCAAATGGTAATATTATTAAATACTACAAAAATTCTAATAAATTCGAAACAATTGGTGGAGAACCTATTAAGGTTGATGATATCTTTGATGAATTACCAGCTGAATTACAGGATAAGGTAATGGAACTGTTAGAGCAAAATAGAAATAATCCAAAATAAATTTGTATAATCAAAATATTAACTATATATTTGTTCCATGACTAATATTAATAGAATTGTTATAGTATATATTGATTTAAATGACGGTGGGTTTATGCCATCTTTAAATATGTTTGATTTCTATGTTTTCTTTGAGGGTCATAGATTTATCGGTGTCTCAATGGATAATAAAAGTATGAGAATGGATTTAGAGGATTGCAGACCATTCAAGATATTCGATGTACCTTCATTTGAACAATCAGCTATTGATTATGAAATAAAAAGTGAAGTTCTTAATTATATTGGTTACAATATTAGTATTGATGAAATATTAGATACTATAAATTCTATTGACCATGAAGATGTTAGGTTTCATTATCTAGAAACCATGATATATTACAAAACACACCAAGATGGTAAAAACATTAATGAGTATAACTTAAAAGTAAAGCATTTTGATGATTTAGTCAATGACTTTTCTGAAGACTTCTACTCTTATAAAACACTGGCCATTAATAGAGACTTCTCAGAAACTGAAATATTATTAGAAACATATTTAACTAAAGAAGAAATAAACAAAAAATTTAAAGATTATTTACTATGAAAGATACTATAAAAAAGATATTAAGGGAAGAAGTAGAAAAAAACGCACTAGGTTCTACAGTAAGTAGACCAGGCCAAGTATTAATCATAATGAGAGGTATCCCAGGTGCTGGTAAATCAACTAAAGCAAGAGAGTTGAAGGGTAGTGGTGAGATATTCTCAACGGACGACAGGATTGAAGCGCAAGGTGATTATAATGAGTTCTTTTCAAATATGTTTAAAAACGGTAACTACGCACCAATTGGTAAAATGCATGCCACCAACTTCAAAATGGCTGAAAAAGCAATGAAAAGCGGTGTGTCACCAGTTATAGTAGATAACACCAATATTAGACCAGATGAACCAAAAAATTATATTGAGTCAGCACTTAATATGGGATATGCTAATGAAAATATTAAATTTGTTGATGTTGGTACTGGAGGACTTTCAGCTGAGGAATTGGCAGAAAGAAATACGCATGGGGTTCCACTAGGAAAAATATCACAAATGATTCAAGCACATAAGAGCGTTGGACCACTTTCACTTGAAAAGGTTATTAATTCTAAATCTAGATTCGATAGTCAACCCGATAAACCAAAAAAGATTCTATATTCCGCAGTTGTTTTAGATGATTTCGAGAGCAAAAGATTATTGAATGAGTTTAAGGATTCAATACCCGAAGGTTGGAAAACATTCGCCCATCACATGACAATTGTTTTTGGTAAAGGCTTACCAGAAGATTTAGAAGGTGACTTAGGTAAAGAGGTTACATTAACAGTTAAATCATTAGGGGTATCAGATAAAGCTATTGCTGTTGGTGTCGAGGGCTATTATTCAAATAATGATAAACCACATATAACGTTGGCTGTTAATACTTCAAATAAAGGTAAGCCATACGACAGTAACAATATAGAACATTGGAAGAGTGTCAAAGACTTTTCAGTTAAAGGTATTGTTACAGAAATTACACCATAATTCATTTATTAAATAAAAAAAAACAAAAATGGAAATCAATAAAAGACATGACGAATTAAGCGAAAAACTTTTTAATATAGGAAACACTTTAATAAAAGAAGGTACTAATAAAGAAGATTACACTATAACTAGTGTTGGTAATTTTATGATATTGGTCAGTGGTATAATATTCGAAGAGAGGGATGTACAACTATTCAGTGATTTATGTGCTATGTTTTCAGCAAAGAAAGTCATTGACTCGCAGTATGGAGATGCATCAACAGAATCACTAAATGATTTAAATAATCAAATGACTGATGATATATATGATGCTTATAAAGATATGAGAAATGATTTGACCAATTTAGATGATACTGAAGATGATGATGATGATGACGTTGATTAAAGTTTATTGGGATGATGTTAAAGATATTTGGTTTGCCACTTCAACAGAGGACAAACTAGATATTAATAATGAGTTATTTTGGCTTGCATTAACTAATAACTATAGTTTCAATGATTGTCTATTAAATAAAGATTACAAATACACATTTGATTTTCATGATAATAAAGAAATTATATTAACCAGTGTTATAAGTACAAAAAATGGGGTTGAGCTAACTGGGTTAGATTTACATATGACCTCTGTATCTATTGGTCTTAAATAAAAAAAAAATAAATAATAATTATTAACTTGATTATTAAGTTTTAATTAACTATATTTGTAAAAAAATTAAATTATGTTATACACATTTGAAGGAACAGTTAAAGAAGTTATGGAAACCCAAACATGGGATTCTGGATTTAAAAAGAGAGAGATAGTTATCACATCTGATGATAAATTCCCACAAGACGTTAAGTTTGAGTTTTTGAAAGATTCAACAGTAATATTAGATAATGTTAATGTAGGTGATGAAGTTATTATTAATTTTTCTATAAGAGGTAATGAATATAACGGAAAGTATTACGTTAATCTAAATGGTCAGACTATAGACATTAAAGGTACGGGAGCAACAACAAAAAAAGTTGAAACTGTAATACCAGACCATAGCAGTGATGACGATATACCATTTTAAAAAAATAAATTATGGGAGAAAGATTAATAGGTAACAGAGTGTTTAGGCTTAAACATGCTGAAAATTTAGAATTAAAAGAAATTCCACAAGTAATGGAGTTTAAAAATGGTGAAGAATTTCATATAGTGGCTGGTGTCTTATATATGAAAGGTTTTCCACTTCCAGGAGGGTTCCAAAGACCACTTATGGAATGGATATTAAATAACCCAACAAAATTTGTTGAAGATACTAGAAATTTTTAATATTTTGTTTAAAAAAATTAAGAGTTTTATTAATAATTTTAAAACAAAACGCAACATCAAAAGGTGTGACCATGACTGGAAACAACCTTTTGATAGTGGGTTTAAACAATGTAAGAAGTGTTTTAAAATTGAAAAATCATAATTATGAATAATTTATTTAAAATCAATTCAAGATGATGTCCAACACTTTTTAATGGAGAAACTTGTGTAAATTAAAAAAAAAATGATACACAAAAAAAGACATATAGCTAAAACACTCACATGGCGAATTGTGGGTACACTTGACACCATGTTAATTGGTTATTTAATAACTGGTAATTTACAAACTGGATTATCGATGGGTGGTATCGAATTATTGACGAAAATGTTATTATATTATCTTCATGAAAGAGTTTGGTATTCATCTAAATTTGGTGTTGATAAATAGTTTTAAAAAATTTAAATAAATGGATTATCACTTTCCATTAAAAATTTTATATTATCATCTATCTGTTTACATTCATTAATAAAATTAAGAGCCACTTCATTTGGTAATTCAAACCATTCTTTACCACCATCTGTAGAATAAGGTTTATAACCTCTATGTAAAGCACTTTCTATTTTGCGATAATTGTAAGATTCATATGTTTTAAGTAAAACTAATTCACCAGATGAACCAGTTTGTAAAGACTTTAACCTATCATTAGGTGAGTTTTTAGTTATACCTATTTTGTACTTTTCTGGAACAGAACTCCAATCAGTTATTAAATATACCACACCCTTAACCATGCTTAATTATAAGGTTTAAAATTTATTTGTAAATGATTAAGGTTTTATAATTATGTTTAAATATTTATTACTATATTTGAACCATGTTAAGTACATTAAACTTAAAAAAAGATATATTAAATCTAGTTAATTCTAGGTATGATATTGAGGTTTTCAAAGATGAGGATTTACAATTAACAGACGATACTAATCTATGTCTGTTAATAAAAGATACGGACTTCAATTTTCAAGAATTTAAAGAGTATATATTACCATTAAATGTTAAAGTGATTAAATATGATAAAATGATAATTTTTAATTTAATTTGAATTAAATTTTGATAATTGAAAATTAATTACTATATTTGATTAAACATTAATATTTATAGTTATGACATTTATTATGAGTTCAAGTATCGTTGTGTTAGTATTATTAAGTATAAGAATTATCGAATACTTAATATTTATTAAAAAAGTGAGTAAGATTTGTAATACTTATGATTGGAAATATATTGACGAACATGGTTATCCTTTAATTGAGGTTTTAAAAGATGAGCATTACTATTTAAAATCTGAATGGTCTGCTTATAACTTCTTATTTATGAAAGGACCAAGTCCAGCCAATATGATTTTTAACTTAAAACCATTGAGTATTAAATCTCAATATAATAATAAAGCTATTGAGAAACTTAAAACATATGAAGTTATATAGTATATATGAAGAAATGGTAATTTTAGATGCCTGGAATAAACTAGAAGAGGCATTTAATGAAACTGTATTATTAGAAGAAGGTAATGCAAAGCTAGACGCATTACTAGAAGAATCAAAGGATGTAGTATTCGAAAATTTTGGTATAGACACAGGAGATAAAAAATATTTCATAGCTGGGTCAGCTAGATTATATTTGTATCCAGGATTAGTTGAATTAATAAATGATTTAAGTAGTGAAATTTCAGAAGAAAAAATGGTTAAAATACCTAGCGAACCTGGTGATTTAGATATTGTAATACCTTTAAACCCAAAGCTTTGGGGAACACTAAAAAATAATGTTTCTGATAAAGTTGATGAGGATTCTTTTAATGATAATTTAAAAAAGGGTATATTCAGACCACAAGAACTAGGATTAACACAAATGGATATTGAAGTATTCAAAGAGTGGGACCCAAGTAAAGCTGGTGGTGAATATGCGAGTACTGAAGTTGACCCACAAAAAAAAATATTTAGTAGAGCGAGTAACTTTAACGGTTATTATTTTATGAGTATGTTCGATGTTATTAATTACAAATTTCAGTTGGGTAGAAAAAAAGAAATTAGAATTGCGAAAATTATTAATAATTATATAGATAAACGTGAAAATAGAACTAAAGAAGATTTGTTTAAAATACTATCTAGAGTAATAAGAATGAGATTCAACCCAACAACAAGTAAATAGATTTGAGTACTATAGTAAAAACATTATTAAACGAAGCTTTATTAATTAAATCATATGAAAATGATTTAAACGAAATCTTAATGCTTTTTGAAAACGAAGGACCAATAACATTTGAATGGGATATCGCTAAAGAAAGAATTGATAAAGCTAAAAAAGATATAAACACCCCAAAGAAAGCTGAATTATTTTTAAAAACTTTAATAGATAAATTCAAAAAACTACCTAAAAAAATAAAAATGAAATTAGTAAAGTACGGTGTTATTAGTTTAATAGGTTTATTATCAATGTCTTCTATGAATAATATATTGACTGTTCATGCTCCAGAAATAAAAGATGAAGTTATGTCAACTATAAGTGATAAGGTAGAGACACCACCTACAAAAATTAATACACCCACATCTGCATCAGATAGTTTAATTAATTTCATAAAGAACGAAGAGGGTGATGAAAAACAAAAGGGTGAACCTGTACTTACTGCTTATAAACTTGGTGATAAAATGGTGACCGTTGGTTGGGGTCATGCGGAAAAAATTAGAACATCTCAATTCGAGGATGGTCAAACAATAACTAGAGCAGAAGCTGAAAAACTACTTAGGTCCGACATAAAAAAAGCTGAAGACGCAATTAACGATGTTTTATCTGGTTGGGATGATAAGGATATTGAATACAATATTAACCAGGATATGTATGATGCTATGGTATCTATGGCATTTAATATGGGTAGAAGTGGGTTTAGAGGGTCTCATTTTATACAGTTGGTTAAAAGAGGTAAATATGAAAAAGCTAAAGACGAGATAATGAAAACTAGTCGTAGGTCTTTTAGAAAATTCCCTGGATTGAAAGATAGAAGAGAAAAGGAAGCTAATTTTTTCGCAAGTGGCTTAAATAAATTAAATGAGATTGAAGTTATAATGTCTTAAATATAATATTCTTGATATTTATATAATATGAAGGATAAAATTAAAGATAAGTTAAATATTTTAGTGGAGAGTAAAACGGTTACTCAATATGATATTGATGAAGCTCTAAAATTTCTTTATGACGATAAAAAACAGTTAATGAAAGAAAGAGCTTCAATTAATAATAAACTAAAGAAACTTAATGAGCAAATAGTCTATTGGGAAAATATGTTACCAAACCAGACTAGCTTATTTTGATGTTTATGTTGGAAAAATTACAAAAAAATATGGATGATGAAGGCAGTAAACAGAAACAAAAAAGCAACATTAGTTCTAATGACAGCAATGTTTCTCAACCCAATGGGTTACGATGCACTTTTTTACATGGTTTTAAAAATGACAAACGATTCTTACGCAATTACTACCTTTATTTTCTACCTATTATCAGTTTTTTTATTTGGATTATATTTTTATTTAATTAAAATAAATCCATTTAGGTATATTTTGACAGTTCTAAAGTATAAGCGTAGAAAATTTGTCAGAAAAAAGTAATTGGCTTTTATTTTGATATATCCTTTATAATAAAAACAGTAAAAAAAAAAGTTATGTTCGAAGAGTTTGATGATTTATTTAATGACGCTTTTGATAAAGGGTCTAAAAACAGGTTAAAAAAAATTAAAAACTTAATTAAAAGATTAAACAATTTTAGTGAGTTAAATAAAAATACTAGGAACCCACATGAAAATGAACTGGGTGAACCAGACGATATCTCTCATTTTGAGGAAGATGGTCAAACAATTAAGCGAAGTATTTGGGAAACTGAAGAAGGTCTAATTGTTAAAGAAGAGATAGTAGGTGCTTATAAAGAACGTGAATTATCTTTAGAAGAAAAACTAATTTTAGCAATCGAAGAAGAAAGGTACGAAGATGCTATAATTCTTAGAGATGAGATTAAGGGATTAAATGATAATAATAAGTAAACTTTATTAATAGTTTATATATTTATTATAAAGAATTGGTATGAGTATTAAAAAACTACTAAAAGAAAATATTTTAAAACACGAAGAGAATAGAAAAAACTTCGTAACTGAAATTAATAATGTTTTTGAAGGGACAAAAATTCACAATAATGATAAATTAATTAATGAGATTGTAGACAATTTATTAACATCTACACCTAACAAGTTTGTAACCAAACTTTATGAAGGTATGGAAGATGATATGATGGATGCCTTATTAGATATTTGTGTACTTACATTTAGTGCTGAAAACACAAAACTTGGTGGTTCAGTTGCTACATTCTCACTTCCAGCTGGTTGGACATGTCCATTTGCTAATCTTTGTCTTAAAAAAGTTGATAGGTATAGAAAAATGGACCCAGATAAAGAGGGTACATACAAGATTAGTAATAAAACTGGTGAAAAGGTTCCTTATAAGGGTGATGTACAAGTAACTAAGGGTGATGAAGCTGAATTCGATTGCTATGCTGCCAACCAAGAAATGCAATATGATGCAATTAGAGCTAATAGGTGGCATAATAAAGATTTAATTGATGAAGCTGCCAAAGAAGGTGGTGTAAAAGCAATGACTGACTTGATAGTTAGGTCTATTAAACATTTCTTTGATACAGATGGTGTTAAAGAAGGTATTAGAATTCACGAATCTGGAGATTTCTTTAGCACTAAATATCTGGAGGCTTGGATGGAAGCAGCTAAAAAATTCCCAAATGTTTATTTTTATGCGTATACTAAATCAGTACCATTCATTAAAAAATATAAAGATGCTTTAGACGAAATACCTAACTTATCAATAACTCTTTCTAAGGGTGGTAAGAGAGATAGAGATTTACCAAATGTTGATGTTAAAGAGTCACATGTGTTTAATACACCAGAAGAAGTTTTAGAAGCTGGTCTTGTTGTTGACTTAGATGATGATTTAGCTAAACAAAAGGGTGGTAAGGAATCTAACTTTGCTTTATTAGTTCATGGTACACAAGAGAAAGGTGAAATGAGTCAAAATAAGATGAGAAATGAAACGTTTATGGCTTATTGGAAATATAGGAAACCACTTAACAGATTCTTCAAGATGGATGAAAACCATTTTTGGACTACTAAAGAAGCTAACGCTGGTTTAAGTGTTATTGAGAAAGCAAAAGAAAACCCTAAGAAATTTAAAACAAGTAAATCTGATTTAGAGTTTAAAGCTAAACTACTTAGATACGTTGTTAAGTATAATGATAAATACGATTTTTCTGAGGAATTAATTAACATAGTTCCAGAGAAGTATAGGTAATATACTTGACATTTCAAACAATTAATTATATATTTGTATTATGAAAAATACTTTAATGATAGATTTAGATTCTGATAGGGAAGACCCTATAAGAATTACAAAACCAGAAAATGTTGTTGAAACAGTTAAGGATGAGGACAGTGCCAGAAAAATGGTTATGGATGACTTAACAACTGTTTGTAATGCGTTAGGTACACTTATTACAATTGCTGAAGACAATAATTATTTTGACAGTGAAAAAGCTGTTAAAATGTGTATCGACTACTTAAACGATAATTTTGTCAAAGAAGATAAAATATAAGATTAAACAGTACTAATTATAATCCCCATGATATTTATTATCATGGGGATTATTAGTATAATGGTGTTATCTTTACTACCAGCTTTAATATATAGTTTTATAATATACATAACGATACCTTATAAAACTATTAACATTAAAAACGGGATGGTTTACCTAGTTGGTGGATTCATGTCGGTTATACTATTACTTTATTTTTTCTATTTGTTTCCAGGTTGGAATAATATAGCATCTGTGATTACTAATCACAAGATTTACCCCTTACATTTTTTACATGCTAAAACATTTATCCAAGTTGGGTTGGTAGAGGAACTAGTTAAATTAATCACTTTTATTATTATAGAAAAGTTACTTAATAATGATAAACGTAAATACCATCCTTTAAGTACGATGTTTAATGTTGCTATGATTAGTTTAGGTTTCGCTGTTGTTGAGAATGTTTCATATGCTATGAAAGCATTTGACCCATTAGACGTTATATTATGGCGCTCTGTGACAGCTGTTATAGGTCACATGGTTTTTGGTTTATTTATGGGTTATTGGATTGCTTTGGGTAGAGTTGGGACCAGGTTGAAGAATAGGTCTCTATTTGATATAGTTGTTTTAAAGTCAGATAAAATCAGACGTAGGATTTTTATTTTAATCGGTTTATTAAGTGCAATAATACTTCATGGTATATACGATTTACATGTTTTTATAAATGGAGATAGAGGTATATCAACATTATATATGTTATTGATTATGTCGTTACTCGCTGCATCATGGTGTTTTAAAAACCTTAATAAAAGTTATAAGAATAAACTTGAAAAACCTAATTAATTTTACTATATTTGTGATATGATAAAAATAAAGATAAGTGATGCGCAAAGAGCTAGGGCTAAAGAACTATACGAGTTCAATGTTTTAAAGGGTTCAGTTACTAAGGGTGAAGGTAATGAAGTTGGTGCTCTAGGTGAGATAATAGTTATGGATTATTATGGGGACAAAGCAGAATATGCTGGTGATTATGATTATGATTTAATTATAAAAAATAAAAAAGTTGATGTAAAAACAAAGAAACAGAACGTACCACCTCAACTACACCATACTTATAACATATTCTCATACAACACCAAACAAAAATGTGATTGGTATTGCTTTGTTGTAATACATAAATCACTTAGGACTGGCTGGATTGTTGGTTGGAAAAATAAAGAAGAATTTTTTAAAGAAGCTACTTTTAGAAGAGAAGGTGAAGTTGACGACACCATCAAAGGCTGTGAGTGGAAATTTAAAGGAGACTGCTACTGTCTAAAAATAACTGATTTAGACTTGCATAATAAAGAATAAAATATTATATTTGTAATGAACTTAATTGGAGTCCACCCTGTGAAACATTCAGATTTAGGTTTTAATAACACACTTTTCGGAGGAAAGTTATTGTATTGGATTGATGGTGATGCCGTAGCCTTTGCGATGGAAGTTTGTGATACACCTAGAATGGTAACAGTAACTATGGATAAATGTGTTTGGGAAAAACCAGCTGGACCAAGCCATGTAATAAAAATTTACGCTGGTGTTGTTAAGTTTGGTACTAGTTCAGTAACTCTTAACGTTGAAGCTAGAAGACATAATGTTTACAATGGTAAACAACAAAGAATTTTGGCTACTGATATAAAATTTGTTAGCGTTGATGAGGATGGAAATGCAATCCCAATTAGTGACAGAGTAAAAAAAAAGTATTCAAAGGTAATTCCATTGGATAATGACCTAAAAGAAGGTATAATGAAAAATTAAAATGATTGTATGTTAAACTATTATATAACCCCAGATGAAGATGATGACGAATACAACAAATATGGTGATGTATTTGAATATTAAACAAATAATTATAAAATAAAGTTATGTCAAAACAAGAAGAATACAATGAAGTATGTATTAACGAAGTTATACAACTTATAAATCAAAACAAAATAAGTATAAGTGATTTTAATAGAATAGAATCTTCAGTAAAGAACAATTATAACTACCAAAGGGAAAAACCTACAATCAATGTAGATGATGTTTTAGATTATGTTACATGGAGATTAAATCATGGTGAGAGAGAATCTATAATAGAGGCTTTAAATGTAGTAGAAGCAAAGGATATTAAAGACCAACATGGTGTTAATACTTTAGATGGTGAATACCGTTTTGAATTACTTATGAAATTATTTAAACTATCTTCTAACGAACTAGAATTAGAATCATGGATTAAACCAGAAATTTTAAATAAAATTTAAATATAAAACATATGCAAATGTCTAAAAAAATATTTCTAATTGACATAGATGGTACTGTCTGTGACGATATTAAAAATGAAGATTCTCATCTTTATGGTAATGCTGAACCTATAGAAGGTGCAAAAGATATAATTAATAAATGGTTTGACGATGGACATCATATAACATTCTTTACAGCAAGACTATCAAAAGATAAATTAGTAACTCAGAAATGGCTTGATGATAATGGATTTAAGTATCATGGGTTAGTAACCGATAAACCCAGGATTAATGATGGTGAAGAGTATTGTTGGATAGATAACAGAAAAGTTAGAGCTATAACCTATTTAGGTACGTGGAGTGAACTAACTGAGGTAGATGCAAAAATTCAAATATTCGAAACGTCAAAGTGATATGAACAATTTTAGTGTTATAGTAGCTTGTGCAAAAGATACAAGAGTTATTGGTAAAAATGGTAAAATGCCATGGCATTTACCACTTGACTTAAAGTACTTTAAAGGTAGGACAACTGGACAAGTTGTTATTATGGGTAGAAAAACTTATGAATCAATAGGTAAACCACTACCAAATAGAGTTAATATAGTAATCACTAGAGATAAAAAGTTTAAATCAAAAGCACCTATAGGTGTTTTAGTATATGAATCAATAAAAGATGCATTTAAATCAGCTAACACTTTTAAGGACAAAGAGACTATTGTTATTGGTGGTGGTGAAATTTATAAACAAGTAATGGAAATGAAACCACATAGAATTTATGTTACTTGGGTTGATAGATTTGATGGTCAACTAATTGAAGGTGATACTACATTCCCAGAAATAAACACTAATCAATATAAAGTAATTGATACACATGGTATTGGTAGTGGTGAATTTAATTCAGTTTTCACAACTTATGAAATAGCAAATGGAAATACTTAAACAAATACTAGCCAAAAATAAAGCTTTTGATGTTATTGATAGTTGTGAAAACTGGAATCAATGGGTTAACGCTGAAAGATATATAGAATTATACTATAATATGTTTAATGATTTTTCTGGAAAAGCTGAATTGAATAGATATCTTAAGGATAAAAAAATAAAAAGTTTAAAATAAAATTATTACTAATGGAAGAGTTATTTGAAATGTTAATTAAAAGATACCCTAATCATCAAGAATTAGGTCGTGCTATATCAGATGTATATCGTAAATTGAAAAGTAGGGAAAAGACTAGACATGAAGAATTTAATCGTGTAGATGAAATGATAGATTTGACAAAGATTATTAAGTCTGTTACAAATAAATAAAAATGAGTGAAAAAAATATAATAAACCCAGAAAGTCATATGATGACTTATGGATATAAACCAGAATTAAGTGAAGGTGCGGTTAAGCCACCAATCTTTCAGACATCAACATTTACATTTAAATCAGCAGAAGAAGGTAAAGACTTCTTTGAAATTGCTTATGGTTTAAGAGATAAGAATGAAGGTGAAGAATTAGGTTTAATTTATAGTAGAATTAATAACCCTAACTTAGAGATATTGGAAGATAGGTTAAAGTTGTGGGATGCTGCTGATGATGCTGCGGTATTTGAAAGTGGTATGGCTGCCATTTCAACAGTCTTATTAGAATACCTTAAACCAGGTGACACAATTGTATATAGCAATCCAACTTATGGGGGTACAGACCATTTCATAAATCATTATTTACCATCCATTGGTGTTAATAGTATTCCAGTATTACCAACAGATTCAATGGAAGACATTTTAATATATATTAATGAATCTGAATATGACAATGAGTCAGTTAAGATGTTTTATATTGAAACCCCATCAAATCCAACTAATGATTTATTCGATATTAAAGGATTTTCTAGATTAAAAGAATCATTTAATGAAATGTATAATAACAATTGTAAATTAGTTGTTGACAATACATATATGGGACCAATATGGCAACACCCATTAAGGTTAGGTGCTGATTTAACAGTTTATTCAGCAACCAAATACATTGGTGGTCATAGTGATTTAATTGCTGGTGTTGTTATGGGTAAAGAAGAGGATATGATTAGGGTTAAGACACTCAGAACGTTCTTAGGTAACATGGTTAGTCCAAACACTGCTTGGTTAATGTTAAGGTCCTTAGAGACGCTTAAACTAAGAATGGATAAACAACAAGAAAATGCGATTAAGGTTGCTCAGTATTTGAGGTACCACCCTAAGATTGATAAAGTATATTATTTAGATGACCCTTTTGAAGAAAAAAACTTTGAGATATGGAAGGAACAGTGTAGTGGTAGCGGTGCTATGATTTCATTTGATATTGTTGGAGGGGAGAAAGAAGCTTTCACATTCCTTAATAATCTAAAGTTAGTTAAACTGGCAGTAAGTTTAGGTAGTACAGAGAGCTTAGTGCAACACCCAGCTACAATGACACATGTTGGTGTTGACATGGAGATGAAACAAGTATTAGGTATTACCGAACAGTTGGTAAGACTATCAATAGGTGTTGAACATAATGAAGATTTGATTAGGGATATCGAACAAGCCTTATCAAGTATAAAGTAATAATAGTAAATGAAAGATTTAAAAGGAAAAATAATAGGAGTTTTATTAGTTATAATAATAATTTGTATACATTCAAACTTAGCTAAAATTGAAAAAATAAAAGAGTTAGTTAGTGAAGTATCAGAAATGGAACTAAAAGTTAGTTATATGAAGTATGATATGGATAGACAATTTGATAAATATTTATTACTAATAGAAGATTACAACGAGTGTTGTAAAAAAGATACAGTTAAATATTAAACAATAAAAAATGGAAGAGGAAAAAATAAAAAAATACGTAGAAGAAATTTCTTTTAGATTATTAGCAACAAAAAAACATGCTGATTACGAATGGCTTAAAGAATTATTAACAGATATGATAAAAGAATCTTGTAAATAAATATAGTAAAATGAATATAATTTTTTTACTAATAATATTGGCAGCTTTTCATTATATAATACTACCTATATTAATAGGATTCATACAAGGTTATATGGATGCTAAAAAAGGTTTACCCTTTAACGATAAAAGAAGTGATTATGATAAAAAATAAATTAAGAATATCGATTGGTTGTGACCATGGTGGTTATGAATTAAAAGAGTATATTAAAGATTATTTAGAAACAAAAGTTTCAGAAGTAACTGATTTTGGTTGTTACTCAGATGAATCAGTAGATTATCCAGATTACGCACATAAGACATGTTCTAACATTGAAGATAACCTATCTGATTTAGGTATATTAGTTTGTGGTTCTGGAAACGGAATTAACATGGCAGCCAACTCACATAGTGGTATAAGGTCAGCATTATGTTGGAAACCAGAGATTGCTAGTTTGGCTAGACAACATAACAATGCTAACATTATGGCATTACCAGGAAGATTTATTGACGTTGATACTGCGATAGAATGCGTTATAAACTTTATAACTAAAGAATATGAAGGTGGTAGGCACGAACAAAGGGTTAATAAAATTAAAGAGGGGTTATAATGATTATCGAATTTGAATATATGAGAGATTTACCGATTCATAGACTTGGTGATGGTTTACCAGACTATAATAAACCTCAATCTGAGAAAGTTTCTGGTAAATTGAATGTTGAAATGTTTTTAAACCAAATATCAAATGAAAAGCATATAAGTAATATTAAGATATTTAATAGTAATGAATTTAACCTTACTTAAATACGTTAAATGGTTTAGTGTTATAATAACTATACTGGCAGCACTTACGATATCACTTAACTTCACTGAGGTTATTATAAGTTACTATATATTTTTAGTTGGACATACTGTAATGGCATTCGTTATGTATAAGAGTAAAGACTGGAGTTTATTTTCTATGAACATAGTTTGGATTACTATTGATATTATTGGTATAATTAGATGGGGATAATGTGGATATTAAGACTTTATTTTTTTATCTAAATATTTATATTATGTATAATGACACATAATATTAGTATTTATAGTTAATGGCAAGAAAAGTTAAAAAAAAATCTACAGTTACTAGTAAAAAAACTAATGCTAATTCTAAAGCTGGTACAAAGAAAGCACCAACTAAAAAAGGTACAACAGCAAAAACTAAAGTAACAAGAAAACCCACAACTAAAAAAACCACCACAACAAAGAAAACTAATAAAACTAAAAAGTCCATAGGGATAAAGTATGAGTATGTTAGGGTAAGTGAAAACTCTAAGAGTAGTAAATTCTTTGATATGGGTGAAAAAGTTAAGAAAGGTGAATTAAGATGGGCTTATTATGCGATTGATGGAAATATTGGATACCATTACTATAAGAAATTAAAATAAATTAATTAACAATATGAAAAAAGAGGATATCTTTAAAAAATTAGATGAGATTTATAAAACAGAAAAAGCCAGAGGTTTTTTCAATCACCTAGTTAGAGCATATTTCCCAGATAACAAAGTCGAGAAAATTTTTGTAAAACCTAAAGGTAGTTTTAAGTGTGTTATCACTAAAGAAAAATTAACCTGTGTTAATAAAATTTTATCTGGTGTAAAAGAAGAGAGTGTTAGAAATGATTTATTTGATTACATGCATAACATGTTTAAACCCAACGCTATAGAAGAATCAAAAGTAAAAGATTTGATAGGTGACAATCATTTGGCAATACAAGGAACTAAAACAACGTCATATATGTCTTCAAAAACGTATGTATTTTTTTATGAATGGGTAATAAATAAATTTAAAAGTGGTGATAAACATATTGGTTGGTTATTAAAAGGTATTGATAAAAATACTTTTATTAAGGTTGATAAAGCTGATGATAATGGTAAGAACGATAGTAGTTATGCTTCTAATTCAGCAACGTACACATTAGGAGATTTAAATGTCCTACAACAACTAAAAGATAAATTAGATAAAGGTAATAAGTAATTAAGTTGCGTATTATTAAAATTAATAGTATATTTGTTAGCAAAATGTGTATAACATTATAACATAATAAAATGCGAAGAAGAAAACAATTATTAAAACAATATTTAAGATTTAAAAACCATATACTATATGTTGAGAAAACAACACTTGAGTTAAGGAGTCAAATATGTATGGATGCGTGTTTAATAGGTGAAGTTGATGAAATGAAAAGAACCTTATATTTAAAGTATAATCAATATCTAGTTAAATTAAGGGCTAAAAATAAAACATATTAATATGAGTAATGATAATTGTAAATGTACCGAATGCAAATGTGGTAAGAAAGAAAATTTAGAAAAATGGGATTACAGGTTTATAGAGTTAGCTAAAACTGTGGCTGATTGGTCTAAAGATAAAAACACCAAAACTGGTGCTGTTATTGTTCATGATAAAGAAAATACAGAATTAACCGTTGGTTATAACGGATTTCCTAGAGGTGCTGATGATGTCACGGACCAAAGAAGGTATGAAAAACCGATGAAATATATGTGGACTGAGCATGCTGAACGTAATGCTATATATAAAGCAGCCAGGTTAGGTATAAATATAAATGGTGCTAGAATGTATTGCACTTATTTTCCATGTGTTGATTGTGCTAGGGCAATTATCCAATCTGGATTAAGTAAAGTTTACTCACCAAAACCAGATTTAAATCATGAAAAGTGGGGTAAGTCTTGGACCGAATCTCTTATAATGTTTAAAGAGTGTGGTGTCGAAGTTATTTGGTATTAAGTGTTTATTATAAAATAATATGGATAAAAATGTTGAGGAAATTTGTGATAAATCTTTTATGTGGGGGTTTTTAACTGGAATTGTATTAACTTTAATAATAAGTTTAATTACATAATAATTGTATGAGTGATATTAAATGGTATAAAATACCTATAGATATATACGAAACACATATTGATTTTTGTTTTGTTAAAGATGTAGAAACATTTAATAAAGTTTTAGAAGATTATAGTTCAGATAGAGACGCTGATGGTTCATACGCAGTATTTTTTTATGATAAAGATGAACAAAAAAAGATATTATTTAATATAGAACATCTACAACCTAAAATTATTGCGCACGAATCATTTCATGCTACACATTATGTAATGGAAGAAATAGGTGAAGAGTTTAATATTGACTCTCATGAATCATTTGCATGGCTAAATGAGTACATATTCAATTCAATTTATCAAAAATATCTTAAACTTAATACTAAATAAATTTTTTTTATTAAAATAAATTTACTATATTTGTTTTATTAACAAACTAAAAATAAAACATTATGAGTATATGGAGTAAATTAACACCAGATGGTAAGGGCGGTTTTGACTTATTATCTAATTGGAATATAGGTACTGAAGTATTATATAGAGGTGGCGCTAAATTGATTTTTTTTGCGGCATTTGCCTGTCTTTTCGGACCACTATTCCCACTATTTTTTATTATAAGTTATCCTATTAGAACCCTTGAAGGTAAAGTTGAAAATGTTGTTACAGGTGGTTTGCTTTCATTATTAGTTTTATTAGACTATTGGTTAGGGGGTATAGGTTGGGTATTTTACCAGCATTTTGCTGAAGGTCAATTTGATACAATGTATATGTTTTTTGCAAAATTAGATTTGGCTATGTTAATATTCTTTATTGGTGCTTGGTTCGCAACTCCATTAGTTGGTGATAAAGTTGATATATTTAACGGACCATCACTATTAATATATTATGGTTTTGTATTCATTCTAATGTATAAAGTATTACTACCTATATGTGGTTATATAACTGATGGAACTATGAGTGAAACACCAATATGGTTCTTAGAAGGGTTAATAAATAATTAAAATATTTTTGATATTATTATATTGACACTTTACCTAGTGGTGAGTATTTGATAGAAATTGATGGTGAGTTTAGTATAGGATATTGTTAAAGAAAAATAATTATGAATGTTACAGAAACACCAGAAAATTGGGTAGTATTAAAAATAAACGGACCAGAACCTTGCTTTAAAGTATTTGCTGGATGGCGAGGTGGTTATACAAGCGGTGATAGTTGGAAAATGAATAGTGGTATTGTTGGTGTCGAAGAGGATGAAGACTATTACTATTTTGAAGGACATAGTGGTAGTTGGTATAAGTGTAACAAAAATGGTTATGGGTTTAAAGAAGGTATGTGTTGGTTTAGTCCATGGGTACAACAAATATTAGAAAATATAATCGATAAGAGTCCAGTACCTATTGAGATATTAGATGAGGATAGTTTGAAAAGTCCTAAATATAGAATTAAAGATTAAATTAAAGTTATATGAGTAAAGAATTTGAAAAAATAAAGATGATTGCCAAAACTGAAGAAAAGATGGCTAAGGCATGGGAGGCGACATATGGTAGTGAATACGATAGAAAAGGTCAATTCTATAAAAAAGTTATGGTTATAATAGAAAAGAGTGAATCAGAAGGTATTGAGTATGGAACACCAGAATACTTTGAATGGATTGGTGGGATGACACAAGATGAATATCTTAGACACTTTAAGAATAACAAATTAACTGTTTGGGATTATCCAGCAAAAGTATTTGAAGGAAGTTTTAAT
>WLWF01001371.1_pt1 | contig 20179 bp, 11 predicted proteins | sample 6718331 | NCBI WGS metagenome assembly WLWF01 (sample SAMN12718692, study PRJNA515312) | sponge metagenome | isolation source: marine sponge | host: Mycale hentscheli | place: New Zealand: South Island, Marlborough, Capsize Point | collected 2003-05-01
GCTGAGGTCAACGAGCTCCGTGAGGTGCAGATGAACGCACAGCGCGCGCTCGGCATCGACGACGCGGCGCGGGGGCTCGCCAACGACAAGGCGACGGCGACGGCTGTGTCTGTTGCGGCCAACACCGTGCGCACCAAGGTGCAGTACATCTTGTCGAGGTGGGAGCGCTTCGTGCGCGAGGGCCTTGAGCGCATGGCGTGGGAGATCGCGCACGACGACCGTGTTGCGATCCGCATGAACGAGACTGGCCGTGAAGACGTGTTTCGGGCCAAGATGCAGCCGTTCATTCAGCAAGGTCAGCTTACGCCGCAGGATGTTGAGGTCCTGGCTCAAGTCTTCAAGATGGAGCCGATGATGTATCAGGGTGGCGACTTCGCAAACAGCGAGGACGGGCTGGACTGGCACTCGCTGAACATCCGCGTTGACCCCGGTTCAATTGACGGCTCGCGCGGCGACGCTGCGGTTGCCAAGCAGTCGGTGTGGAACCAGCAGCTCATGATGCTTGGGCAAGCAGCGGCAACGCAGCCGCATATCGACTGGTCTACGCGTGTACGCGAGACCGCTATTGCCTTCGGGGTTGGCAACGAAGACCGGATCCTTGATCGGCAGGTGCTCCAAGGTATGCTGCAAATGCAGCTGGCGCAGGGGAGCGTTGGCGAAGCGACGGCATCGAGCCAGAGCCCTAATGCGCAGCGCCAAGGCGCCACGCTTCGCGAGGCATCTGGTGGCGCGGCCTCACCTACGGGCGTTGACCCTGGAACCTATCAGACCTCATGAGCTTCATCACAATTGACGCGCACGACACCAAGGGGCGCCGAGTAGAGGTGCTGGTGGATGCCAGCAGCCCTCCGGCGTTTGGCGAGACCTTCAAGGACGAGGGCAAGACGTACGTCCGCGTCCCGTCTGTGCCGCAGAAGCCTCGCGTGAAGCAATATCGCTTCATCGGGCACAGCCTTCCGAACAAGAAGCACGCGCTGGCTCAGGGCCGGACGCTTGCGAAGAACTACGACGACAAGGGCCGTCCTGCTTTCGACTCACGCCGTGAGGTGCAGGAGTACATGGCTAAGTTCAATGACAACCCTGTAGAGGGGCACCAACTTGAGTGGGATCCAGATGGCGGAATCGGAGACGAAGACGACTAGCGGTGAAGAGGCAGCGGAGCGGTTCGCTAACGGACTCGCTTCCCTACGTGCCTCGCAACCTGAGCAAGAGAAGCCTGCGTACACTGCAGCGGTAGACGCCGTTGCGCCTATGCCGGAGCCAGAGCCCGTAGAAGCGCCCCAGGAGGCCGCTGAGGCCACGGAGAGCTCAGATGTGCCTATCCAGTCAGACGAAGCCACAGACGCCATTGAGGCGGCTCTGGAGGGGCGTCCGCGTAAGACGCGCGAGGAGGCGATTGCTGATCGCGACTCGCTTCGGCAAAAGGCCGTGGACGCAGGCATCCCTGAGGAAATTGCAAAAGCGCTCTCCGCTAACGTCAAGGCTGAAAAGGCGCAGGAATTCCTAGACAAGTACCAGCAAATGGTACAGTCAGAGGACGCGGGTCAGCCTGATCCCGTCGAGGCCGCTGCGCCAGAAGCAGCCCCCTCCGGCGAAGTCAGCGCTGAGGTGCAACAGCTCCTGCAAAGTGAGCTGTCGGAAGAAACCGCAACGGCTGTCGCCAAACTGATTGGCGGCTTGGAGTCCAAGGTCGCACAGCTTGAAGGCGCTGCAGGAGTAGCCCAGCAAGTCGCTGCGGACATGAGCGCCAAGCAGATGATCGGCAACGCGGCGCAATCGCTGAAGGGGCAGTTCCCTCAGCTCATGCAAGGAGACAAGGTTGACCCTGAAGTCGGGCAGCGAGTGGCAGCACTCCTGCAAGGCGGCGTGTACGACCGTTCGCAGCTGACGGAAGCCTTCCGTGAAGCGGCGACGATGGTGTACGGGGGGCAGGCCGAGGCTTCATCTTCTCAAACCTCATCTTCCCCGGATCTAGACGCGCCTGCCGCTCCATCGCTGGAGCCTGACGTGCTGATTGACGACCGGACCAAGTTCGAGCGCCTGCGGCAGCTTCAGCTGCAGAACGCTAAGAACCCGAAGGTTGCAGACATGCTTGCAACTGCGTCAAAGCGCATCGACCAGCACAACAAGGCAGTGCGCCGAAAGCGCCGGGCTAAGTGATCCAACACCAATTTCATGGGTAACCCTATCGAACAGTTCGTCCAGCTGGCGAACTCCACATTCCCCGCGCAGGGTCCTGCGTACGTGCGAGGCGACGACCTTCCCTGGTCCGCAGCGCGACAGCAAGACTTCGCGATGCTGTCCATGTTCCTTGAGGGACGTGACAACCTCGACTTCTTCTCGTCCGGCACCGACATCGTCACGCTGTATGACGGCGAGATCGCCAACACGCAGTTCGGCCCCAAGCGCATGGCCGACGATCACCGTCGTCCGGCTGGCGGGACGATGAGCAAGATGTCCACGCCCTTCACCGAGTACGAGTGGGGGCAGGAGATCACGTGGCACGAGATCAACCTGCAGGGCGACAGCATCTTCTCGGACTCGAACTCTCAGCGGTTCTATTCCATCCTTCAGAAGCGCAACAAGGACTTCACCCTTGATGCTCTGAAGAAGATGGAGAAGGCGCTGGGCGCGACGCCGTCTTCGACGATGTTCAGCGACTCTGGTACGGGCATGCTCGACCTCAAGTCGCTGTGGACGTTCTGCAACGTGTGGGAGGATCGGCACTATGGTCTTGCTAACGGGTTCACAAAGGAAAACCTTTTCCCTGTTGGCGACGCCACTAACGCGTCGCTGACAGACACGATTCAGGGTCTTGCCCCTGGCGACTTCGCGCGCGAGGACAGCTACGGCAAAGAGTACGCCTACGGCGGATCGCAGCTCGCGCCGACCAAAGTCGAGTACGCCCCAGGCAACGATGGCAACGGTTTCACGGGCCAAAACCCGTCTGACCCGACTGTCAACAACATCCTCGACCAGATGCAGTACATGCTGGATCTGCTCGACTGGAAGCCCGTCCCGCTTGCGGGCGAGTTTGCCGAGGGCCTGCAGCTTGAGCCCAAGGCCATCCTCTGCACGCGTGAAGGCAAGCGCTACTTCCAGCGAACCAACCGCGCGCACGGTGAGCTCTTCGCCACCATCGCGCCGATTGGTAACCCGTCGCAGGGCTCCACGGCCCGCTACGGCGCCATCCCGCTCATGACGGCTGACACGCTCCGCGACGCAGCTCTCTATCCGAGCAGCACCACTGGTGTTGCTGACGCAGCGCAGCGGCCCGCTGTCACCGAGCGTGACGCTACCGGCATCGTCGGCGGCTACTACTACTTCCTTGACCCGCGCACGGTCAACCTGTGGTTCCACAGCAACCGTGGCTGGGAGCAGGACGCTTGGGAGTCGATGGCTCCGATCAACAAGGATGTCATGTTCCGCCTTGGCCGCTTCCTCGGAAACGTCCACTACGAGCGCTTCATCTCAAACGGCATTCTGTTGCCGTCCGCGACCATCAACAACTACGCCTGATTAGGAGGCTGATCCATGAGTAAGAGCATCATCACGACGCAACGGGGCGGCTCCGGCTCCCCCTGGCGCATCATCCCGAAGGAAGCGCAGATCGGTGAGATCTGCACTCTGACCGGCACAGCCATGACGTTTGGAGAAGTTGCCTACGCGGCTGCTCCTGCAGCAACTGACATTGGCGGCGAAGACAGCTACATGCTGAACGTCGCTCGTACTGCGGCAAGCCCTTCCGATGCCCAAGTGGGCAGCGGTTTCGTTGGCGTTTGCCAAGAGGTTGACGGCATTGTCGGAGGAAAGAAAGGTGCCATTGAATTTGGCCCGGCAACTCTTCTTGTCAGCGTTGACACTGACGGGGCGACTGACCTTCTGCCCGGCGACCCGCTTGTCACCAGCGAAGCTGCTGGCGCTGCAGGCTCGCTTGTTCAGCCGACCGGAGCTGGCGGGCACAAGCCGCACAAGGTCGTGGCCGTGATGGCTAAGAAGTACGCTGCAGCCGAATTGATCGACGGAGCCAATCTGGTCTGGGTGCACTTTGAAGGCATTCACGGATTTGGCGCAGCTGACAGCGCTTCCTGATGCTGACGCTGCGCTCGCTGACTGAATCGGTTCGTCAAGAGCTCGGGCGGGATCCTGCCCGTAGCTCGGCTGAAGAACTGGTGAATGAGGCGGGCGCCGCGTGGGTGGACGCGCACGAATGGCAATACCTTCGTGCGCGTTCACTGACCATTGACTTGGTGCCCACGGAGAGTCGGTACGCGCTGCCGGACTACGTGGAGGACGTGGCAACGTCCCTGGATCGGCCCAACTCTGTGTGGACGCCGATCCCGATCTACGACTTCCCGACGTTCTCGTCGGAGAAGGAGCGCTACCTCGCGTCCATTGGTCGTGAGTTCCAGCCCATCGCGACCTCGTACTTTGCCTCGCAAGGCTCGGACAACGCCTACAGGCTGTTCATCGAGATCTTCCCGGCAGGGGTCACCGAGACGGTGTCGCTTGATTACACGGCAGGTTGGAAGGCTCTGAACAAGAGCGCTGACTCAGCTGACGTGCCGCTGCCTCTGCAGCGCGCTTTCAAGGAGTGGGTGCGTCGGTACGCAAGTGGCCGCGAGAAGCAGCCGCAGATGAACATCGACACGATGCATCAGACCTTCTTCAGCGGCCCTGTGGGCATGAACGCGATGAAGAAGGACGGCATGGTGTCTGGGGCGCTCACGCCGCGTGCCGCTGCTTCAGGCATGTACTTCGGCAAGCGCAAGCTGATTGCTGGAGGCGGCACAACCAACTCTGGTTTCTACGACCGCTACCGCTGGTACTCAGCCCCTAGGTAATGCAAGGAATCCCGATTGGCCCCATCACGCGGGGTCTCATGGACGGCGTCGCTGACGCCGAACGTCAGGCAGCTACGTATCGGGATGGCGTGAACGTGCGGGGCATTGACCCGCGCACGGGCAAGGCGGTGTGGGGAGCTCAGCGGGCTGGGCTTTCTGCGTTTGGCGATGCGCCGGGCGACGGCTACCCGACGCTGTTGATGACGACCTTTCGCCAGCGCCGAGCTCGCGAGTGGGCTGCGCTGACAGTGACTGAGCAGCCAGACGTAGTGCCGCAGCAGGTTGACTTTGACTGGCGCACCTCGCTGGAGTCGGCCTCGGTCGCCTGCGCGGAAGGGCCGGACGGGCAGGGCTACTTCCTGCTCGACACGGGCATGGTGCAGATCCTGACGCTCAGCGGAAAGATCACGGCCACCATCGAGTCCACGGTCCCGTACGGCTACGAGGTTGTGGACGACCTGATCATTGCCGACGACGGCAGCGTGATCTTCGCCTGCTTCACGCGGCAAGACCTTGAATTTGCACCCAAGGGGCTTGTGCGGCGGTACGCGCGGGAAGAGGACGGGCGCTGGCTGCAGTCGTGGGAGTCTGAGTTTGAAGACCCGGTCGTTGCCATTGGCTACAACAACGGCTCGCTGTTCGTCGTGTCGGAGCCCGTTGCGACAGCCCAGGGCACTGTCCAAGACGGCAAGCTTGCGCGCATTGGAGCTCCGCTAGTCGGCCCAGAGGTGCTGTGGTCTCGTGAAGGTCTACCGCGCCCCGTGGTGGATCTCAAAGTTAACGGCAACGGCGAGGCGTTTATCAGCGCGCCGTCCAACCCTCGTCGTGGTTATCAAAACCAAGGGTTTGGAGAGACCAGCGTTGACTGGATTCCGTCAATGGATCCAGAGTGGCAGACAGACGGCTGGGCGTGGTTTGACGCGTTTCACGTCAATGACTCGACGACGGGGGTGCCTGACGAAACGACGGTAGAGCGGCTGCGAGATCGACGCTACGACGAGCAAGAGTTCTACACGCCCGACGAAACGTCGCCAGAGCGGACGCTCAAGAAGGCTGAGGCTGTGTTTCCGATTGCGCCTGAATTTTCGCAGGCGGCGTTTGGTGGCGTTGGTGGAGTGACGTTTGACGGCAACTCTGCCCTTGGTACGAATTACACCATTGAATCGGGCAAAGACAATGCGTTCACAATTCTGCCGAACGGCCCGCAAGAGGAAGGGTCAGCGGAAGCGCCAACAGACACAAGGTCATTTGTTGCAGCGTTTGTTGTTCAGGTGCTGCCTGATCAGATGCCTCTTGATGCCTACCTCTCCAATCGGGGACTCTGGAACCAACCTGCCGCAGTTGGAGACGAGGCGCCAATCTCCTACGCGACCCAAGCTACAAACAATCAAGTTTGGTCTAAGGCCACCCCGCCGGAAACCTTGGCGACAATTCAAGGCGACATTGGTCTGGATGAATTCGGAGCTCCAACATCGACCAACGCCTCCGTCATTGTCTACGAGGTGAAGCAGGTAAACAACGGATCAAATGAACAGGTCACCATCGACATGTATGTTGATGGAAGACTTGTTGGTCAACAGACTGCAGCCATTTCGGGCGATGACGTAACAATTGACAACGCAGGGCCGTTTGCGTACGCGCCAACAGCGGACGGCGCCACGCCGCCCCTCTACGCCTCTTCCGAGTTGCCCGGACCTGTTTCCAGCTGGGGTGGTTACCGAGTCAACTACAACAATCTGTCGCTTGGCATACGGCCAGCAGCTTCAGGCAACTCGACTCCGGCAAAGACTAGAAACAACGTCTACCTCAACAATGACAGCAACGCAAGCAACGTCGCTTTCGGGTGCAGGTACGACTCCAGAGCAAGCACCGCAGGCCCGTTCACGAACAGAAGCGCAACGACAGGACTGCGACGAGACGTTACTTCTAGAGTTGGTAAGAACGGTCTTGCCCTCTACACCATCGACATGGGCGAAGACGTGCTGATGGACACGTTTTCGTTTGAATACTACTACACAGGTGAGGGGCGCGGATTCAACCAAGTGCATGTCCGCGTAACACCTCATGGAGGAGATGTAGACGGGGATGACAGCATTGAGGTGGCTGTTACTCTTGATTTGGAAGAGAACGGTCCCGGCGAGTGGCACAGAGAAGTGGTCACTATTACGACAGACCCGATTGAGCCAAATGAGCCAAGTGAAGGTGCGCCCCCGGTGCTTGCTCGGTATGTGCAGGTCACGACCTTCAACGAGCCGTTTGCTGGCATTTCCAGCAAAAACATGCGCATGCGGCAGTTCCGCGTTCTCAACCAAGTTGTGTCGCCGCCCTTGAGCACGGTGGCTCCACGAACGTACGCGCACAACTTCGGTGAGTTCATTAGCGCGTACAGGCAAACCAGCAGCATGACGGCCTACCGTCAGAGGCTGGAGGGTTACCTCGCGCACAAGTTTGGTCTGCAGGGACAGCTGACCCAAACAGCGGGAGGTAACCAGCACCCCTATTACGATCTACCGCCCGCAGGCGTTGGCAACACAAAGCGCGAGGACAGCGGGAAGATCAACTACGCGCTGAGGTCCCCGTTCCCGATCCTCGCCAAGTTTGCAGGCGACGGCGAGGTGATGTCCGCGTTCACAGGCGCAGGCGTTGGGCTTGGCTGTGCGCTGCATGCAGACCAAGTGTTCACCGCAGGCGAAACGGTGGCCCAATCGGCAGTGATGACGGCGGACCTCGCCATGATTCGTCGCATCAAGGACGAAGGCCGCAAGTTCACGCTAGAGACCAGGGTTTTAGCAGGTGCGAACGAGGAGCTTCAACGAGCTCGCGTGCCCCTGCAGCTAGGGCCAACGCAGCAGCTGTACGCAGCGCTGTCTACGCGCCGCGTTGGTAGTGCAGACATAGCGCACACGCTGCGAATGTTTGACGGCGATCCGTTGGCGCAGCAATGGTCGTTCAGCACGCAGCAGCGCGTGCGGGACCTTGCCACTGCGGGTCTGCAGGTAAACGAGACGGCGCGTCTGGGTGCCAGTGGGTCCGAGTACGTGCTGGCGGCGTTTAGCTCGCAGCGAGATTCGTCTGGCACTAATCCGTCAGCAGAAGCCCGCAAGATCACGCTCATGGGGCTGCGGGACACTGGGCAGGTGTCAGGCCGCGACGCCGAGCACCTCGCGGTCATGTCGTCAGGCGCAATCAAGCGCAAGACGGCGCAAGACTCGTGGGAGCAGATTGGAGCTCCGGGGTCGCTGGTGGGGCGCTCAATCGGTTTTGCGACCCTGTACGGCAACACCTTCATCGCGGACGGTCTCGACTACCGGGTCTACAACCACGCCACGGGCGCGCTCCGCTCGTTTGCAGACAGCGTCAAGGGCGGCTTCCCCCCGCGCTGTGAGCTCGTCGCAGCCTACAGCGGGCGCTTGGTCATGGCGCGCGGCGACAACGCCTTCACGGTCTACCAGAGCCGCTACGGCGACCCCTTCGACTTCGACTACGGCCCTGAGGTGCAGAGCATCTCGCAGGCCATTGCGGGCACCGTGGCGTCGCAGGGCAAGCCACCGGAGCCAATCACGGCGCTGATCCCGTTCCGTGACTCGCGGCTGTACATCGGCACCACGGAGTCGCTGTTTGTGCAGACAGGCGACCTTGCAGACGGCGGCAGGCTAGACCAGCTTGACAAGAGTCAGGGGGTCGCGCCCGGCTACGCGTGGTGCGAGTCCACCAGCGGGATCTACTACTTCTCCGCGCGCGGCGGGGTCAACTTCCTCAACGCTCAATCGCAGATCAGCGTCATCAGCTACGGCAGCGTGCAGCGTCGGCTGGAGGAGATTGACATCACCAAGAGCAGCATCAAGCTCTGCTACAACTGGATCGACAAGACGGTCCACGTGTTCGTGCTGGCGAACAACGTAGGAAGCGATGTGGAGCACTTTGTGTTCGATGAGGCCCTCGGGGCGTGGCACAAGGATTCGTTCGGTAGCGGCTTCGAGAACGCCGTCACGACGGCAGCTACGCAGCACGGGGACTCTCCAGAAGATCGCTCTCTGCTCATCGCGTTCGGGGACGGCAGGGTGCGTCGCTGGGATCAATACGCGCAGGATGACGACGGCAAGCCGATCCAGAGCTACGCGATGGTTGGGCCGCTGGTGTCTGGACAAGAGGGGATTGAAACGCGCATACAGGGGCTGTATGCGCAGCTGGCTACGGATCAAGGCCCGGTGGAAGTCGCGATCCGTGCCAGCAACTCCGCAGACGCGCCGGGGCCTCCGGGCACGTTCGCGCGCCTTGAGCCGGGTCGCGGGCTGGGCGTCGGCGTGAACGCCAGCGCTCCGGCGCTGTACGTAGACGTGCGAGGCATCGGTAGCGCATGGGCCGTGCACGAGCTCCGAGGAGAGATTAGCGTGCAGAGCGACGTGAGGTCTACGTCATGAGTCAAGTGCCCCGCGCGAGCGCGACCAATCTGGAGCAGACCGCACGATCAGTCAATTCGCTGCGTGACCTTCTGCAGCAACATCTTCGAGCTCCCGCAGCGATGCCCAGCACGCAGGGCGGCCTGACAACGCAGGAGGTCAAAGATTTGATTGCTTCCGCGCTCAGCGTATTCAGCCTGACCGTCCGGGTAGATGTACAGCCCCTTCAGGTCGCCAACTCGGTGTATCAGGGCTCGCAGTTCTTCTACACGTCGCATGACGATGGCTATGGCGGCTACGTCGCCAACCGATTCTACATTGACGCCGAGGAGGCTGCGCACGAAGACACGCTGCTTGGCTCGGGCGCGGCTCCTGTCACCCAAATTCAATTCCAGGCACTGGCTTGGCCTGTTCCTGTTCCCTGATATGGCACACGCACTCATCATCACCGCAAAGCCTAGTGGCGGACTCACCTACGACGACAATGATGTCGTGCAGGTCCTCGACGGTCACCAGAACCCTGGATCAGCAGTGACGCCGACTTCAAGCGGGTTCCTGTTCTGCTACTGCTCCGACAAGGAAGCCGACGACCCTGAGGTCGTGGCCCTCATGGAGCCGTGGGAGGACGACACGGAGGACCCGCCTGAGCAGCTCGGCAAGCGCCGGTATCAGGTGACGCTCACGGGCTCAGAGTTCCAGACCTGGGTGCCGGAGGACGACGCTGGGGCGGCGGGCATTGAAAAGACCTGGGCTGAGATCCAAGCGATCACGACGGACAAGGAGGCTTGATCCGTGGTCACGGTCATCACCAAGACGATCGGGCCGACAGGCCGTGACTACGCGACGTTCCAGCTTGCCGAAGCGGCCACCTCGTCCATTGGTACGTCGGCAGACCTCGTAGCGAACGACGAGGCGATTGTCTTTGAAGCGGACGACACGACGTTCACGGTTGGAAGCACGTTCTTCATCGCCAACACCTCGCTGACCGCAGACGCCACGCGGAACGTGTCCTATACCGCAGCAAGCGGACGGCCTGTTTACACATACACAGGCACGGGAACAGCGGTCCAGTTCTATGACGCCTACACGCGGTGGAGCGGGATTGACGTAGTTGGAGGTTCTGCGGGAAAGGTGATGAACGTCCGTGCAAATGCGGGATACGGCGCAGCACAGGCAGGGACACTTATTGAGAACGCGACGATCACGGCGGGCACGACGGCAGTGGCATGTGAGAAACTTGCTACAGGCCAAGCCCTCGGAACAAGCTCCGAGCCGATTACGCTCCGCAACCTCGTCACGAAGTCAAGGGTCGCCGTATCCCAGTTTATCTCAGGCACAGGGCACACGACGGGAGCGCACTGCCTCGTCGTCAACTGCACTCACCTTGGCGGATCAACGGCCAATAACGTGTGGAACTGGGCGCTCGTCGGCGGGATGCCGGACGCCTCGTTCAAGATCATCAACTGCGCGAACCTAGCTCAAGACTCAAGCAGCGACGCGAACATTACGGGCGGCGGTGTGGATGTCTCTGGCTCGACGAACAACATCGGCAACGCAGCGGGGCTCCCGTCCCAGTTCCGGTTCGAGAACGTCGCTGGCGGGATCGGGGCGCAGTACACGCCGACAACGAGCTTCAGCACTCCGCTTGGGGCTGGCGACTACTCCGTGTTCATGGGCGCGACGGGAGCCCTCGCCAACAAGACGGGGAACGACGTATGGCAGCAGGGGGTGGGGCCGAGCGCGAACGCAAGCGTGCCGACGACTGACATCAACGGCGTGGCGAGGAGCGGGGCGAGCTGCAACCCTGGGGCCTTCGAGGCTGATGGCTTTGTTGCTCCGACGATCACGACCCAGACCATCGGGCCTGTGGGCCGGGACTATGCGTCGTTCACGCTGGCTGACGCCACTATGTCGTCAAGGGATTTGACGCTTACAAACGAGGCGTTTGTGTTTGAGGCCGACGCGGCCACCTACACAACAACTTTTAGCCCGTCCTCGACAGTCGTTGCAGACGCAACGAGGAACGTCACCTATCGTCCAGCAGCAGGAAGTGAGCACGGAGGCATTGCAGGCGCTGGAGTACACATTGACACGGGAAGTTCGGGTAGGCCATTTACCGTGTACGGTGAGTTCGTTGTCATTGAAGGCTTGAGTCTTGCTACGACGACGACCTACTGCACATGGATTCAAGGTGCTGGAACCATCATCCGTAACTGCATCGGCAGGGGTGCAAATAGGTCTTTCTTTGTTTACGCAGGGACAGCACTAAACCCTATTGTGTTGGAGAACTGTGTTGGAAGCGAAGGAACAAGCTATGCCTTCTTGATCTTGGGTGGCGGTCCACACGGGGGAATTGCCAACGCCCGCGTCGTCAACTGCACAGGATCATCGACGGGCAACGATGCTTTCCGTACTCAAGCCACGGTGTCGGGTACTTCAGCGACAGCGGAATACATCAACTGCGTAGGTCTGTCTACCTACACGCATCAGACGGTTGGCTCGTTCGCAACAGCGACAGGCTCGAACAACGTCGGAGGCTCATTGAATCGTTGGCCTGTGGGCACTCGGCTCAACGGGCTTTTCTACACGTTGAGTACCGCCTACGACCCCGGCGCTGGCGACTTCGCGCTCTACGTCGGCAAGAACGGTGCCCTCCTCGACTCACCCAACAACGATGTGATCAACGGAGGCGTCGGCCCAGCCTCGAACAGCGATGTGCCGACGACCGACATCCTTGGCGACACGAGGTCAGGGACGACGACGAACCCTGGGGCCTTTGCGCTGGCTCAGGCGACGGCGGTGCTGACGAGGACCATCGGGCCGGTGGGCAGGGACTACGCGACGTTCACTGCGGCTGAGGCGGACGTTACGAACATCGGTGGGTCTGCGGACCTCGTGTTCGAGAACGAGCGGATTGAGTTTGAGGCTGATGCGGGGACGTACTCGGAGGGCGTGACGTTCAATAGCAACCTGACGACTGATCCGACAAGAAACGTGACCTATAGACCTGCGGCGGGCTCTGAACATGGAGGCGTGCCGGGTGCGGGTGTTCGCATTCAGTTCGGAAACCTGAGCCTTTCTAGCACCTGCACTTCGGTGGACGACCCGTTCAATGTTTTGGATGGGCTGGAACTGGACTGGACCGATACCAGCGGCACTGGGCGAAGTTGTGACATCAACTGGAAGGCTAAAGGCGCAGCCTGCAAGAACCTCATTCTTCGTCACGCGGGCACAGGTGCCCTTCTTGCATGCACAAGCACTAGAACAACGGTCTCTACCGACTTCCCGGTTACGTTTGAGAACAGCGTCCTGAGAGGGTCCGGCCACGGCTTCCGCGTGTGGAACTACGGCGCAAGCGACAAGGCGTTTACGGTAACCAATTGCACTATCGAGTGCGTGGGAAGGGCCTTCGACATCTTTAGCAATACGGATGACACCACCTACACCATCACGAATAACTTGATCCTGGCGGCAAGTGAGGACTGGCGCGATCAAGGCGGCGGCGGGACCAGCACTGTGCTCGGCTCCAACAACTTCGGCCCGCAGACGAGCGCGACCCATGTGTTCCCTGCGGCGCTGAAGGGCTCCCCCTACCCGATCACGGCCACGACGAACACCACGCCGGGCTTCGGGGACTACGCCATCTACGAGGCGGGCACTGGCGCTCTCGTCGTCGTCGATGACAACGCTGCCCTCGGAGGCGGTGTCGGTCCTGCTGCGAACGCGGACGTTCCTGTCTACGACATCAACGGCGTCAAGCGTATCGGCGGCGGGTGTGATCCTGGAGCCTTTGAGGGCGACCGCGCTCGCTCGACGGATGTGTGGGATGTGATGTACGGCCCCCACAACATTCCAGGCACGTTCGGAAACTTGGTGCAGTCGTTGCCGACAACGATTGCGGATACTGTCCCGTCAGCTGCGGAGATTGCCGCAGCCGTCTGGGCTGCTTTGACTAGCGCAAACAACACCAGCGGCTCCTTTGGCCGCATGACTCAGCAAACCCACCTGTCGGCCACGAAGGCGGGCAGCTTATATCAAGAGGAGCAAGACTAATGCCCATTTCACTTGGCGCAGCCGTTCTCGGCGCTGGCGCAATAAGCGGAGGAAGCTCGCTGCTTGGCGGGTTTTTTGGCAGCAGCGCTGCTAAGAAGGCACAAAGGACCCAAATGAGACTCTTGGCGCAAGCCCAGGGTCAGCTGAACCTTGGCCTTGAAGCAATTCCTGGCATGCAGGAGGACTACCTCAGCGAAGTGGATGAAGCGAATCTGCTGCTGGCTGGCATTGAGCCTGCGGTGCTGCAGGGCTTTGACGAGTCTCAGCGCGTGCGCATTGCTCAGCAGATGCGACAGTCGCAGAGCGAACGGGAGATGCAGCAGCAGCGGCTTGCGACCGCTGGGCTTGACACGACGACGGTTGCCCCGTCAATGGGCCGAGGCCAAGCAATGGGTCAGGCTCAACAGGCGGCTGGCATTGCTTCTCAGTTTGCATCGGCGCGAGGGAGCGCTCAAGCTGCTGCGCGATCTGCTCAGGCTCAAGGGCAAATGGCGCGAGCTCAGGGCTTGCAGTATTACGACCAAATGGAAATCGGTCTCAGGCAAAACAAAGCGCAGCAATACTACGGCACGCAAATCGCGCCGGACAACACGGGTCAAGCCATTGGTCAAATTGGGGCCAACATCTCTGATACGCTGTTGAATTATGCGTTGGCTGACAACCTTGGCGCCGAAGGGTTTGCCAAAGTGAAGTACCAAGGGAAGTATTAGAATGCCCATCATCTACAACAGCAACTTTGCGCAAAGCGCAGGGGCCGCTGCCGCTGAGTTCAAAGATGTCAACGCGAGCTTCCGCAACACGATGCTCAAGTTGGAGGAGCAGCGTCTGCGGCAGGAAGAGAACGAAGCCCGTCGAGCTCAGGCAGCGCAGTTCCAGCAGGATCGTCTAGGCCAGCAGCAGAAGCAGTTTGATGTCCAGATGGATTTCAAGCAGCAGCAGCTTGCTGGCTCGCGCTCGCGAGTAGGTGATCAGTTCGCGCCTCCCACCGGCGAGGGCATGCTCAACCTTTGGGGCAGCATGGGCGAGCTCAACGCCTCTGCGGTCAAGGATGGGCGTGAGTTGATCACGGGGGAGCAGCAGGCCGCGTTTGGCGACCAGATGTCTGGGCTTCTTGGCCGACAGGTAACTCCTGACACGCCGATCACGTCCCAAGAGCTGGAGAACCACCCCAATCGCCGCGCGATCTACCGCGCGCTGACGGGGCAATACAACCAGATGTCCACTCTGGACGCGCAGCAGCGGCTGACTGATTCGTTTGAAGGCACGGCGCAATCGCTCATAGAGTCACATCCAGAGTTTGCGCAGACGCCAGCAGGTCTTGCCATCCTTGATGAGATGTCTTCCGCGTACGCAGACTCCCTCCAAGAGGATCAGTTGAGTCCGCAGGCTGGGGCAATCGAGGCTCAAGCGTTCAAGCGCGCTTACCTTGCAGGCGCCTCCCGGATGGAAGACGCTGCCAATGTAAGGTCAGACATCAACAAGCGCATGATTGAGCGCGACATTCGCGCAGGGAAGCGTGAAAAGGTCAACGACATCCTTGCGCAGCTGAACGACCCTAAGTCGCAACTGACTGCCGACGACGTGCGTCTTCAAGCGCTGCGTGAGTTTGACCCGGACTCTGCAGCTCAGTTTGAAGCGGGGCAGGCACAAGCTGCTGTGGACGTAGCTGCCGCTCAGGCCGCAGGCATCGCGCGCAACGCGCCTGCGCCGCCCCCTGAAGCGCAAGTTCCGGGTGGACCTACAACACCGTCGAAGCAAAATGCCCCTTTGCCTCTAGGCTCACAAGCGGAGCGAGTGATGAGCGGGCGAACTGACGAGCAGCAAGAGTTGCTTGAATACCTTATTGACAACGGCGTTGAATTCGCCTTTGACGAAGAGGAGGGCCAGTATTTGCCTATTGACCAAGGCATGTTTCAGTCAACGGCGCGTCGGTATGCCGAGCAACGCCAAGAAAAACGCTCGCAACTTGATTACATCAGCAACACAGACCGCGCTATACGAGAGCTTGAAGCAATGCCAACTCCGGCGGCAGAAGCGCCTGCGCGGCAGCCGCAACCGGGCATGACTAGGGCAGATCAACAGCAGTTAGTTGTGCCTGAGGAGCAGCGTTTGCTTCGAGCAACTAGAGCTGATCAGGACGCTAGAAGGCAGATGGCAGATCACCGAGGCCGGGCGCAGGTCATTGCAAAAGAGGCAGAGAAGCAGCAAATTGCGATGGAGCAAATGCTGGCTGACATTGCGCCGGGATCGCAGAAACTTGCGCAGGTGCTTATGCAAAATCAGATCCCGTTTGAGCTTGATGAGAATAGTCACGTCATCATCACAGAAGAGTTGAAAAAAGCGTTGATGAGCGACGACGTACAGCTGCTCAAGGACAACCAATGAAAGATTTGAACGATCTGCTGCAAGCTCAATTGTCAGGCACTGCGCCACTTGCGCAAGGCAAACCGCTGACGACTGCGACTCAAAAGGTCAGCGATGATGAGCTTCAGCAAGTGCAGGACGATTTGCTCGGCACTCTTCGTGGAGTAAACCTGTCCGCAGTGTTTCCCGACGTTGACCAAGAGCGCCTTCAGGCGTTCATGAAAGAATCCGAGTCGGGCAAGGTCGGCTTCTTTGAGGAGATGGCGGACTGGGGCGTTGAAGACGTGCCGTTTATTGGCGATGTGGCCGGTGCTCACGAGATGTACGAGCAGCACGAGGCAATGGAGGCGCTGTCAGCAGGCAGCATGACCTCAAAGCAGCAAGAAATTGTGCTGGACGCTATTGCCTCAGAGGCGCGCGGCGGCAAGACGTTTATGGGTGACGCGCTAGACCTCGGCAAGGGGGCGCTGACGATGAGTGGCGAGATAGCGGCAGTTGCATTGACCGGCGGCGCGGCGGCAGGTGCCGTTGTCGGCAAGAAGGCAGGCGTCAAGGCAATCAAAGCTAACGTCCGTCGAAGGTCGCAGCGCGCGCTCTCTGACGCGCTTGGCGACAACCTTGCGAGGCGTGCGGCCAAAGGTCTAGCGGGCACCGTTGCCGTTGCTACGCGAGCGGCAGCGCTCGGCGTTGGCGTCACAGCGGCCAAGGAAGCAATCCCGCGCCCCTTCTACGGCATCGGTGCTGCCAACGCGACTTCAGTGCGTCGTCTGTTTGGAGAGCTCAACGCAGCGGAGTCGAGGGACACGGCAACCCTGCTGAATGAGAACATTGACGCGCTGATGAAGGAGGGGGGGCCGATGAGCTGGAAAGGCTTGTCAGAGGTCTTCATGATCAACAGCCTTGAGGTTGCTGGTGGCCCGCTGATCGGCGGCGTTGCAGGTGCAACTCTTGGCAAGATCCCGCCCGTGGCGTACATGAACGCGCTTGGTGTCAAGGCCATCGAGCGCGGGCTGAACAAGCTGCCGGGCAAGGGCCGTACGTTTGAGCGCATCCAGGGCTTCCTGCGTAATCGAGCCGCGTTCAACGGCGAGATCAACGAGGTGGCTGAAGAGCTGCTGCAGAACACGATTACCGAAGAGACGTTCGGCAACGACTGGCGAGACGGTCTGCCGGAGGACTTTGAGGAGCTCGCGGCAATGTTCGTCGGCTTCGGGATGCTGCCCGCCTCTGGGCTTGCTGCAGGCACGGCGGTAGACGGCGCTCAAGCGATTACCAACCGATTCAGTGCGCAGGCTCGCGCGCGTCGCGAGCAGCGCAAAATTCCTCTAGCTGAAGGGCTGTCGGATCAACCGGATCCGACGCAACAGGCGCCGCGTGACGTTACGCCGGAGGAATACGAAACCTTTGTGGGGACAGGAGAGGTGTCCGATCAAACGGTCGCGGCCATTGCCGATCAGGTGATGGAAGGTGGCGCGCGGCGACGCGAGCAAGAAGAGTTTGGAGCTGGTGTTGCGTACGACACACCGGACCCGCGCGTGCAAGCGTTCATGGGCGACGCGGAAGTTGCAGCGCGCGTGGAGGCAGAGCTTGTGCGCCGAGCGCAGCAACTGGAAGATGAACCGGCGTTTGAATCAGAAGTCAATCAAGCTGCGCAAGCATTTGGTGCAGCAATTGGTGCGTCCGAAGCAGCCGGAGTTACGGTCAGCGCGACACCTCGCGCGATGCCATACGTTGGAGATGACTCGCCGGAAGCAGAGCAAGAGCGCAAACGGAGTCAGCTGGGATACGCTTCGTCAATGTTTGCCCAACGGCTCGGTCGGCGTCTTGTCTTCGTAGATACGGACGCTGCCCGTCGCGATGAAGCTCCGCGCGCGGCGTTTGACGACGCGACGGGCGTTATGTTCGTTGATGCAGCTGTCGAAAATCCGCTGGAAGCCGTTGTGCACGAGGCGCAGCATTCAGCGTTCCTGCGTACGCGCGTCGCGGACCCGGAGATGCAGGCGCAGCAGATGGACTATTTGCGCAACACCTACCCGCAGCAATGGTCAGAAGCCGAGAGCCTGTATCAATCGAGAAATTCGCAGTACGGCGAACTTGAGTCTGCGGATTACGAGGAAGAGGTAGCGGCCACAATGGCTGAAGAGCTTTCTCAAGAAATTGTGCAAGCCGTTTTTTCCGATGCGCAAAACGAGCAAGCTTTTCGCCGTCAGCTTGCTGCAACAATTGAAGAAGCTAACCAGAGTCCTGCTGGGCGCGGCTTCTGGGGTCGGATGCTGGAGGCTTTGCGCAGCGTTGCGGCAGCGTTCCGCTTCGCTCCGCAACCGGGTCCTGCGCGTCGGGCCTTGGCACAGCTGCTGCAAACAGACGCAGCAACCGCCGAGGATCAGGCGCGCTTGATCATGGATCTTGTGTCGTTGCTTGAAGGCACAACAAGCGGTGGTGTTGAGCTGTTTGAAGATGAGGCGCAGCGCCTTCGCTTTGCTCCTAGTGCGGGCGCTGAGGGTGGTCGTGGCGCGGACATGACTCGACGCGCGTTCCTGCGAGGGGCCGGAGCCACGCTCGCCCTGCCCTACCTCAAGGGCATGCCGCAGTCCGTCGCTCCGCGAACGCGTGAGAGCGAATGGGTTGCAGACCCTGATTATGATTACTTCAACCCGTACACGGTCCTTGATGAAAGTTTGGATTACCTCAGAGCTGCGAATGCGGCTTCTGTGCAGCGGCAACTTCGGGCGCAGGCGGTTCTGAGCAAGTTTGGCTACAGGGTGAATGAAGTCGCCGTTCTGCTGGGGGAGCTCAGCAAGGATGCTTCGCTTTCGCAAGTCGTTGCAGCGGGGCGCCGCGTGTGGAGTTCCGGTAATTGGGTGTCCGTTGACACGGAGCAATGGCCTGCAAGCGAAGACGTGTACATGTATCAAACTGCGCCTAATGTGGCGCAAGTGAACGTGATTACGGGCGAGAAGCGGATGACTCCGGCTTACGAGGGGCCGGTGCTTCCCAAGCTAGCTTCTGATGTGTATGACGCAAAGAAGATCCCTGAGGTGTTGGGCGACACTGCGGAGGGCATCGAGCGGGCGGCTAAGCTCGTATCCATGAACAAGCGTGTTGCGTCAGTGCTGAAGGCATTGGAGCAACAATTTACCAGCAGCAATGCGCAGCTAGATCCAGATGAACCTGTGGCGTCGATGATCGCGTCTGCAGATCCTGAGGTGACGCGCAAGCTTCAAGATTCTCAGGTGCCCATTGCGGAGGTCGTTCGCGATTTGCAGGGGCAACGCGCTGCAGAGGCCGCACCTGCGCAAGCGGCGGACGAGCGAATGCTCTTGTTCGACGAGCGAGTGACCAACCCGCGTGTGCGTGTCGCTGTTCGTGGGGGGCGGTTTGTGCCAGATCCGCAGGCAGATTACTTCGACCCGTATACCGGCATTGATTACGCCACGGATTACCTCAACGCAGCTGCGGCGTATTACGGGAGAGCGCGCCAAAGAACACAACACGTGTTGGAGAAGCTGGAGTTCACGCCTGCGGAACAGGCTGTGCTTCTTTTCATGGGCAACCGGTACACGAGTCGCATTTTAGAGCGCTACGGCCCGGACGCTTCACCGGACCAATTCACGGTTGACTCGTTCATCTGGAAAGACACATTGCGGGGTGAGCCGGATGCAGACGCCCCGCTTCGCGACTTCGGCCCGGACAACCTTGGTGTCCGGCCAAGCAGGCCCGAGCATTGGCCGGTCAACGCGTACATGAAGAGCGCAGCGCCGATGCTCGTCACGATTGACTCGGCTACAGGCGCATACGGTCCTGGGCTTCCGGCGTTTGAAGCTCCCTTCCTCCCGCATCCCACAGGAACGGCGGTGATGCAGGACACGGCGCAAGGCCGCGAGCAGGCGGACTTGGTTCGCCGCAAGATGTTGCGCATGTACAACTTCTTCGGCGGGATGCGCCGTCGCGGCTACAAGGACGTGGAAACGGCCAAGATGCTGGTGGAAGCTGCTCCAGAGTCCTTGCAGGAGCTCAAAACCTTCGACAAGCTGCGAGAAAGCGAAGAGCACATCGAACAACTTGCAGACAAGTTCATCGCGAGCTCGCAGCGCAAGTTGCGCTTTGCGCCCGGTCGCGATCAGGTGAGCGCTGCACCTCCGGGGTTTGCTCAGTACAAGTCAGGCCGTGCGCGTTTTGATAATGGACCGATGAGCGCTTATGCGCCAATGACGGTCAGCTCGGCTATGGCGACTGGCGCCAAATACGGCGACAGGCGATTGCGCCGCCGCTTGATGCCAAGCGTTGCTGGGTATGACGACGCGCAGAAAGCCACCGTTGCTCGTTATCTTGCTTTGACTCCGTTTGCGTCGCGGGCGGCGGGCAAGTCGGACACGCAGGTCATTAATGAAGCTGTGCGCGTTTTTTCGGCTAACGCGCTTATGTTCTTTGACGCGTATCCGGCAGAACTGCGCGACAGGGCAACGCAGTGGTATCCCGGCGGCAACCGGCTGTGCGAGCAGATCGGAAAAGATTTCA
>WLWF01001372.1_pt1 | contig 20167 bp, 19 predicted proteins | sample 6718331 | NCBI WGS metagenome assembly WLWF01 (sample SAMN12718692, study PRJNA515312) | sponge metagenome | isolation source: marine sponge | host: Mycale hentscheli | place: New Zealand: South Island, Marlborough, Capsize Point | collected 2003-05-01
GTAGTGAATCTCTTGTTGGTAATAACCTTCTTCTTAGTGGGTTTCGTTACATTACTGATGCTGAGTGTCGCCAGTATATTCTACGACAAGCGTTTGAGGAGAGCCTTCATAACCTTACTATTGTTTATGTTTGCGATTCTTTGGATCTTAAAGTAGATGAGGTATTTCAAGCTTATATAAATATCCCTTCAATTAAGGCTAAAGATGATTTCTTAATGGAGATTACTACTGATCTTAATAGAAAAGATTTTAATCCTCATTCTCAAGAAGGAAAAAAAGAAATTTTAAGAAATTTTATCACTTATTGGATAGTGTGCGAAGGAATATTTTTCTTCAGTGGCTTTGCAATGCTCTTAGCTTTAGGGCGGCAAAACAAAATGCAAGGTATTGCTGATCAAATCAAGTATACTCTGCGTGATGAAAGTTCTCATATTCAGTTCGGCACTTATGCGATAAATCAAATTATTGAACAAAATCCAAAGCTTTGGTCAAAAGCTTTCCAAGAAGAAATTACTGAATGGATTAAAAAAGCTGTAGAGTTAGAAATAACTTATGCCAAAGATGTTTTACCTCGGGGTATTTTAGGTTTAAATGCTGATATGTTCGTAGATTACATGCATTACATAGGTAATCGCCGACTAGAAGGTATTGGCCTTGAGTATCGTTTCCCTAGCGACAAAAACCCTTTTCCTTGGTTAGGAGAAGTAGTTGATGTTCAAGCTATGGGTAACTTTTTTGAGCGCCGAGTAAGAGAATATCAACAATCGGGTTCCCTTGAGGATGACTTTTGATGTAACAGTTTATGAACAAAGATGTCACAATTTAAATTCTCCTCAGCGGCGTTTATGTTGGGTCAGATATCATGCGAAATGATAGCCCTATCCAGCGATTTAAACACTAACGACGGCAAAAAATTAAACGGAGAATTAAAAGAAATTGATAAAATAATAAGCAGAGTTAATAAAGTTAAAGAAATAATGCTACAAAAAGATGAATGTGTCTGAATTTGAAAGAGGTAAGCCTCATGAAACTTATGCGGCGATCATAAAATGTAAAGAAAAGTATGAGACTTTGCTCAAGGAAACCGTCATCATGGAGGAAACTGATGCTATAAAAGTAGAGATGGCTAATGCTTTTTTAAAAGAGTTAAAAAATATTTTTCAAAAATTCATAAAGGGCCAATAATATTGTGTAACAATATGTATGGCTAGCATAGCAGATCAATTTAAAGGCCTCCCAATCGGGACACTCATCGCAGAACCGTTGCTTGGAGCAGCAAAAGCACAGGGTCAACTCGCTCACACAACTGAGCAATTTATAAAAGATATCGGACTGCAGGATGACGGCAAAGGTAATCTTAGCGCGCGCACTGTGGAATTCGATTATGACGCTCCTGTTGAATCCAAAGATGCCAAAGGAGAGATAACTACTAAGATTGAAAACCGTAAACTTAGAGTCCCCCTACTTTCTGTTATTCAGACTCCAAATTTAGGAGTTAAAAAAGCTACTGTTGATTTCGATATGGAAGTTAAGTCCAGCACTCAGGATACTAGTTCTGTTGATACTAAAACTGACCTTAGTGTTAAATATGACAACTGGTGGTCTCCTGTAAAAGTAGATTTAACAGCTTCAGTTTCCACTAAAAGTGAAAATATTCGTAAGACAGATAATTCTGCAAAATATACAGTCCATGTAGAAGCTCGTGATGATGGTGCTCCCGAAGGTTTAATGAAAGTACTTGACATATTAGGAGCCGCCATTCAACCTGTTCCAACAAGCACAGGAGGAAGTTCTCCATCTGGCGGCACTAGCGGAACTTAATGGCTGACGACAAATTACCTTATTCAAAATCTGGATCATTTAAAGGGGCTCCTGCGTTAAAAACGTTTGATCACCTGATCCAATGTCTTTATAACTCTGTGGTTTATGCTCAACGTTATGTAGAAACGGAGCATTTAAAACGGGTTATAGGGACGTATTTTGATGATCATGGCCGACCCGTCACTAAAAAAATTATTCTCCCCACTACTGAAGGCGAACAAGAGGTAGACATTCCAATTATGACTCTAGCAGGTCATAATCATCTAAAAATAGAAAGTTTAGAGATGGAATTTGATGTAGATTTGGGCCAATTTGAGAACTCTGACAATCATCAAAAAAGGCGAATGATTGCTATGATAGGACGAAAAGACCCTAAAAATACCCTAGCAAAAGTTAAACTTACAATTAAAAACGGCGACACTCCCGAAGGTATAGCTAGAATAAACGATAAAATTGTAAAAACTATCCCCAATTAATATAATAAAAACATGGCAAGTGGTTACTTAAGATTAATGTTGGATTCCGCTCGGCGTTGCGCTGCTGCTACTCAAGATGCGGCAGAAGATGCACGAAAAGCTTCAGAAGAAGCTAGACATGAAGCGCAAGAAATTGATCAAATGGCTCAAGATGCAGCAAATAAAGCTGTGGAAGCAGGAGAAAGAGTTAAGGTTTTAGAAGCTAAAGTGCTAAAACATGATCATATGAGCGAGGAAGTTCAGTCTTGAATTATTTTGTCCCTTATTGATTCTATTAAGGGTATTTGATTTTCTATCCGAATGTATTTTGCAACTACAGTCATTTGTTTGTTTCTGACTTTAGTATCCAACCTTAAGCCCCTCTCTTCCATTGGGTTGATTATGTCAGATATAAAATCAAACATTCCTCTAGATTTCATAAATTTCCAGTATAAATCGCGAGTAGGCCACTCACACTCTAAAAGCACCTCCATATCACAATCTAATTTAGCACAACATAACACATACCTAAAAGGAAGTGCCTCACTAGGAGGTTCGCTTAACGGAGCGTGAACAATGAAGTTCATATAATATATTACACTAATGAGACAAGATAATCTAGTAAACGACATACCAATTACTAAAGATACATTCGAACACGTTAGCTGTATTGTCGAAATCCCTAAAGGAACAAATACTAAATATGAATATAATGAAGAGTATAATATATTTGAACTAGAGCGTTGTTTGGTATCATCTTTACAGTATCCTGTAAATTACGGATTTATTACTCAAACTTTTGCCCTAGATGATGACCCTTTGGATGTTTTGATTTTTAATCATGACCCCATAGATAGAGGTAGTTTGGTAAAATGTAGAGTATTAGGGGTTTTAGACTTTGTAGATGATAATAAAATAGATTATAAAATTATAGCAGTTCCCCATTGGGCTCCAAAAAGCCGCTATCCTAATTTAAACTCTATAGAACCCGAACACCTTAAAATATTTAAACAATTTTTCCGTATATACAAATTAGACAGAGAAAGCCCTGTTAAGGTTGGAGAATGGAAAAACGGAAGAAAAGCTTCTACAATTGTGATGGATGCTCACCATAGGTGGAGCTTAATGAGGCCTGAATCACTGAAAGAATAATGAAATGGGAATATACGATGAAATAATTGTGTCGAAAGCCTACTTGAAAGGGCTACTAACTAAAAAACAAGAAAAACTACTCAAAGTAACTACTCGCTTTGGCGGCTCGGTAAGAGGCGTTCTTTTTCGTTCAAAAGGGCTAGAAGACTCTTTACGATGTTACAAACTTTACAGACAAAAACTTTTTGTTAACGATAAATCTTTATGGAATTGTGAACCTCCAAAAACAGAGCAAAGGACTCCAGATACCCCTAAAAAATACCCTTACGAAAAAGGTCGCTGGGATAGAGTAATCCATAACGGCTCAATAGATGTTTACGAAAAAATCCAAACTGACAATGGAAATTTTTATTGGGTAGAATTTAAATTTACCTTCTTAAAAGGGATACTAGATAAGAAAGAGCTAATAAAATTTGAAATGCGAAATTCCATTAATGAAGATGAAAAAAGAAGCACGATGAGGGAAGCTTTCGAGAAAACTTTAAAATATAAATTTTACGACAAGGTTTCTACTATTTTGTACAAGCTTCAGGAATGGGCCTATCAAAAAACCCTGCTCCCTGTAACTAAAAATACGAAAAAAAAAGAAAAACTTAGCTTTTGGAAGCATTCTTAATCTTGGGTGTAAGTTATATAAATGAAAAAACTACTCCCACTACTTTTTGTGAGCTCTTTATTTGCTCAAGACAATCCTTATGACACTATCGTTAAACGAAATGCTTTCACGTTACTTAATGAAGCTCCAATTAGAATTGAGCTTCCTAAAATAGTAATAAAGCCTCCTGTTCAACTTTATCTTACGGGTATAATGAATTACCGCGGCCAAACAAATGTTTATTTATTCTCTAAGGATATTGATAAAAGATTCCTAACTCTCAACACGAATAGAAGAACTGATTCAGGAGTCACTCTTTTGAGCGTTGAAAAAGGTTTGGTAGAAGTTAATAACAACGGAGTTATCGAAATGTTATCTTTTGAAAGTCACAAATTACCTAACGTATTGTCTCCCCTCCCAAAAGGTTCACCCACAGTGATAAAAAAGGATTCAAAAAACAATAAAAATAAAAATAAGAATATTACGCCGCCGATTCTACGACCATCCATAATTAAAGTACCTTCTCGCCAACCTAAAATAGACCCCAAGATAATTCAAAGAGGTTTAGAGTACATAGATAAAATAGAAGACAAAGAAAAAAAAGAGTATGTATTAAAAAGGCTTGAAAGACTTCAGAGCGGTCAAGATAATCTGGATAGAAAAATCGACACTAATGAAAAGCGCCGCCAATACGATCAGCGCCGTCGAGATAAATGAATGTTTCCAAAGATATTTTGATAGAATTTGTTAATTTTGTAAGTGAGTGTTGCGCCGTTATGGATGACGACTACGTAGCCGAATGGCTTAATAAACCTCACCCAGATCTGAACATGCAAAGCCCTATGGAATTGATGAATGATGATGCGGGAAGAGAGAAGCTTTATCGACTTCTTTACTTTATAGATATAAACGAAGCTGATCTTTAAGTCTCTGGGACACTGCTTATAACGGCTGTTGTACCATCTGGGAATCTAGTACGAGTAACTAAGAACACAACTCCATTAACAGTTTCTTTTTGAGTGAAATTACCTACTCTCGTTGAGCTTGCAGGTACATCGTTTTCCTCTACAATATTAAATTCTACCACCGAAGCGTCTAGTATAACCTCAAAATCCCCTACCGTATCGTTAGTTCCTCCAGATAAAAGCAGGCTAGTCATACCCCGAGCCTCTATAGCTTCTTTTGGAACTGGAGCAGTTATTTTATTATCTGAGTTTCTTACAAAGTTTGACAGTAAAGGTTCACCAGAAGGTATTTGAAAGAACACACCAGTAACTTCGCTAAATCCAGCTCCTGAGATTAATACATTCTCGCCCGTTACTCCTCTGGTGGGGCCATAACCCGTAGCGTTTACTCGAGTTCCATTTATAATATATTGGCCGGGGAAATAACTAATTTGATTCGGAAGATATCCTCCGGTAGCTAAAAAAGATGACTGAAATTCATCGTCACTTATATCATCGCCTCCTTCCGCGGGGGACAAAAGAAAAAATTGACCCGTTCCTATAAAAGAGCTGTCCAAATTCAAAAAGTATTCAGTATAGAAGGTGTTAGGTGAAAGACTAGTATTTCCTGTAGCAGCACTAGCTAAAGAGTATAAATGGGCTTCTGCTGAATTAGTCCCCTTACCTGTTCCTGTTATTCCTACCCATTTATTTTCTACGGAATAATTTAAGCCGGAGTCTAAACTAGATTGCACATCGTTTACAACGTTAGTGTTTAACCCGGTTATAGATATATCCGTACCACTTGTAATTTGATTAGATGCATTAAAACCTGAAATTCCTGTGATAGTGGGGGTAGGATCGAAAGTATTAGAAGAAATCACTCCTTCTGTATTTGCTCTCCCCGTAAGCCGTAAATTATTTGAAAAAACAATTCCTGTTGGCACTTCCACTGTAACACTAGAAATACCACTTACACCGGGATAAGAAGTAGAGACTCTAGTAGCTTCTACATTTTGATTTTTGTAATCTTTAAAAATAACATCTAAATCATATATGTTAAAACCTGATACCGTGAGATTTCTTCCAGCCCCAACATATTCAGAGATCCCACTTATACTAGCCACATTTACTCCAGACGCAGAAACAGTAGTAGAGGAAGTAGTCCTATTTTTAAAATCTTTAAGTTCAAACAGTCCGCTTCCGACTCCTGAATTAATACCACCGGGCAAGTTAAATACTAAAGTACTAGGTCGTTTTTGCCAAAAATTATCTATATTTACAGTACCGCTTACTCCTGTAAAATGTATACCTGTTACTAAATTTAATCTATCTCCAGTTATCGTAGTAAACTGACCTTCTACCATTATTTGGTTGTAATCAAAAGCGGAAGGAGAATCTCCAGCTCCTGCATAATAACCACTAATAGATGGTTTATTCGCAGAAACACCTAGCATACCAGTAGTGCTAATCAACCCCCCGGTGGTGTCTATATTCACAACGTCACTTAAAGAATTTAAGGGTATAGTGAAATGTATACCAGTAGTCCCACTTTGGCTGTATTCAGAAATTACCCTATTACCTAAAGTAAGTCCGCTTGGCCTTATCCCCTCGAAGAAGCCAGATATAATAACATTATCCCCAAATTCGCCGCTCAACGGCGAAAGCTCCGGTGGCCCGTCTATACTAGGGGCGGCTATTACTGTTACAGCTTCTAAGCCTCCATTACCCCTACGATTGTGAGCTCTTATTTTATAATTTATACTTGATCCCTGTAAAGTTCCTGTAGCGAAAGAATTAGGGTAATTAAAAACAACCTCTTTACCACTATTTAAATATCCACTTATAGACAAATCACTTAAATAACCAGCGGGAGATATAACGTTGTTTCTTAAACTTAAAGTCGTCCCAGAATAAAGATTAGTTCCATAAACCGTACCTGTGCTTCCGGGCAATACGTCAGTATCTGGTATAACTGAAGTTATCGTAGGAGTACCTAAGACATTATAGTTAGCAGGAGATGTTGCACTTCCAAAGTACCCTGATACTCCTATAGCTAAAAGTTCTCCAGTATTTGGAAAAGTATGTGAAACTCCATTTGAAGGTATATTCGCGCCCAAAGTTGTTCCGACTACTAATTGCGAGATCCCCGGACTTTCAGTACCGAAACCAATTGCCCCTACAGTCCCACTAACAGCAAGCCCCGTAATAGCAAACAAGTTCGTCCCACTTATAATAAAGGTATCTCCCGGTATACCTGATTCAGGATTTATACTAGTTATAGTCGGAGTTCCTACTTTAGGGGTATAAAATTCATTCGAAGGATAGTCTTCAGGAAAATTAGTAGAGAATATACTGACTAAGCCTGACGAAGATATTGGATTTTGCCCCGCGGCCACATTTCCTCCACTTACAGTCATTTCAAAATCTAAAGGCACAACCCCGCTCATGCGATTACCATCTATTATTTTAAAATTACCAGTAGTATTCCCTAAAGAAACCAAGTACCTATCGTACTCTTGGCCAGAGTACATTATTCCAGAATCAAAATTTTGTCCTGATATAGTTAATAAATCCCCACGTTCCACCCCTTCTGCTACTCCTGTTATCTTTGCTAAAGGGTTGAATAAAATATTGCTTGGAGAAGAATAAGATATACCACTTTTTAAATTTAGAACGGGAACCCCAGAAACATATCCACTTGGAACTTGCGCTTGCACTCCTGTAGAATTAGGTATAGACACAGAATTAAATTCTATTCCGTTGACACTTACTCCTGTCACTCCTGAAAAAGAAGACCCTTGCACAGTTAAAGTTTCTCCAGTAGTTAATTGATTTGAACTTAGTCCTGTAACTTCGGGTATAGGAACAAATTGATTTACGGTTATCCCGCTAGCTTGCGATATACTTCCAGCCAAACCAGTCCTTAATGAAGAAAAAACAGTAACTCCTCCGAAATCTGCATTTTGAGGCACCCTCACTTCTATTTCTGATGGCGATAGAACATTAAAAGCTCCACTGATATCCCCAAAATTTACATCAGTTATTTGGTGAAAGTTTTCACCTGTAAGAGTTATTAATTTACCAGCTTTGCCACTTACATCTTCCGGCTGTAAACCACTTACTACTATTTGACTTAATGAATCTAAAACTACTTGTTGAACTCCTAAATTTAATGTAGCCGCGTTACTTTCTATTGTAAGATCTTGAGTATAAGCAGCATCTGGCACAACTCCAGAAATACCTGTGTTATCAAGATACTCAAAATCAGTAACCTCTTCCCGACCAAACATAACCCTTCTTGTGAAGTTCATGTTGGACCCGCTAAGTGTAAAAGCTCTTTTTGGAAAAAAGGTAGGCATTATAAATTTCCTAGATTCCCTTCTGGACTTGTTGTTCCGATTCCTACTGGAGCAGAATTCCCTGCGTTGTCTATTATAGTTCCTACGAAAACCGTAGTTCCCTGAGTAGATGCTTGGACTACATTTATTGTTTGCTTGATGTAAGACCCTGCAGCTGAAGATATGTTTCTGTTTTGGATTTCTCCCGAGCAACTAAAATTTTCTACTATAGTATTGGATGAATTTTTTAAATCTACCGAGATTAAAGCATTAGTTCCAGATACTGGAAGGTACCCTGTAGGGTTATCTATTTCAAAATTCATACTTACGTTTTTAACGCCAAAACTTACTGAGCTAGGTTTAGTTTCATTCATTAAATAAACTGGATTTACTTCCATTGAATAATTGTATGTCCCTTCTATAAAGTTATCTACTTCTCCGCTCACAAACTGTCCTGATACGACACCTTTCTTAAAGTTTAACATTTGTGTATTTGTAGGGGCGGCTGATTCTGTAGAAGAAAATTCACCATTTAGTTGATCGTAAAAAGCTATAGTAGCACTCGCAGTTGCTGAAGCGTTTGGGCCAAAATTTACAGAATAAGAGGTTAAATAACCACTATCAAAATTAAGGCCTCCGAAATTTCCTGAGATAACCTGACTAGAAGACTGGGGAATCTCTCCCTGCCCAGTTATAAAAGATTTGAAATAGTCTCTACCAGTTATGAAATAATTAAAAGAAAGCTGCCCACCTATACCATTACTCGCAAAGTAGTCGTTACTATTTCTTTGAGTGATTAAATACCGAGGAGAAAGAGAAGTCCCAAGCGTTATATTAGCATCGGAAGCTAAAATTTCTTTTCCGTTTACTTGTAGTTTAGCGTTGTTGGCAGAGTAGAGCACATTAATAAGCGGCCGTTAAGCTCTTTTGGGTTCTTACGATATCATCTAGCCCTACCGACATAGATGTTGATACTTGTTTAGCATTCTTAATTCCAACTTGCATTTTATTACTAGAATCAGCCTCTAAACCTTTTAAATCTATATTTATTGCGGCGATATTAGCCTCATCAAATGCTAGTCCGGAATTAAAAACATCTTCAGTTACATTTACATTTTCAGACGCTGTAGTATAGAAAGTGGTAGTTGGAAATTCCTGACCGACTTTAAAAACAGGGCTATGATTAAAAGTTATAGAATAATCAGCCCCAAAAATTGTACCTACTTCTGTAGCGGCTGTAGGTGAAGATATTTCAGTTTGTAAAGTTGATGGTAAAGTCGTATATCTACCATGAGCTATTCCTGTAGCTAATTGGGTAGAGGTAGCTGTAGGTGAATATAAAGACCCAGAAAGTCTTCCACTTACTGGAAGTTGCTCTCCAGATCCAAAAAAACTAAAAGACGCATTAGATGTGGAAATAGTATTACTAGCCACATCAAATCCGTAAGAGTTTAAGAACCCAACTCCTGAAACCCCCGCAAATTGTATAGTAACACCCGTAGCTACTGAATTTGTAGAATTTTTAATACCGCTAGCTAAAAAATTTATTAAGTTTCCGGGTTGACCATCATTTACTCCAGTAATACTTGTTAAAAAACTAAACGAAACGTCTCCCTGTCTTGCTGCATTTGGAAATTGACCTAAAGCCCCTTTGTTACCAATAGCATAAAAAGGTTGCTGTGAATTACTAAAACTAACACTACAATCTGAAGCTAAAAGGACTTCTGACATATCTGCCACTGTTACCTTTACCGCCGCCTTATCGTAGAATACTGTTGCCATACCTTTTTAGCTATTACACTTTTTTTACCTTAAAATGAAAGATGTTAATGCAAAATCAATAGTAGCATTATCAGTAGCGCCTGCCTGAAATGATTCTGAAACTAGTAACATATCATTAAAAGAATACTTTAATAATTCTATATTAGTATTATTTTTTTTCAAAGTTATCGTAGTGTCTTGAAAAACTGTCTGCTCTGGGACGAATCTCATATTTTTTATTTCATAATCATCTGGCTCAATACTAAAATTTACATCCACTCTCACAGGGTTTCCTGCAATTACTCCTGTAGGAGTAGCGCTTCCTAATGCGTAAAGAGGTATTCTAGGAGTAGTTATACTTACGCTAAAATTATTAACCCGGTTAGTTTTAAAAGTATCTAAGTTTATCTCCATAGAACTGTAACTAGGTATATTTAAAGTAGTCGGGTACGAATCTGTAGGTACATTAGCTAATACTCCCGTACCAAACTCTCCATAAATGGTCGAGTTAGTGGAAATTTGAGGTATTTCTCCAATAGAACAGTTAGCAGAGTATGAATCTAGGTATCCTTCTGTAAAAATAAAACTTTTCTCTCCGTGTCCCACTACCCCGCTAAAAGCTATATCCCCCGTAAAATTTTGCAAAACGTCCACTGAAGTAACCGGCGCACTGGGAGAAGTAGTGTGGGTAAAAAGCGAATTAACGCTTAAACTAGCGGATTGAGGGCCTTCTGGAGCAAATTGTATGCTATTTATACCTAAATTCCTTAAAGGAGCCGCCACTGAATCGTACGATGCTGAAATAGACTGAACTCCTTGTATTCCACTACCGTTAATAGTGATACTTTCCGCCTCTCTTGTAATTCTTCCTAACATTACCTTATCTTTATTTTACACTCTTTTTTATGTGTAATATAATAAATAAAGGAATAAGGAGAAATGGCAAATAGTATATATGACGTTCCAGTCCACAATTCAAGTAAGACTTACTTGAAAAACTCCATTGTTTTTGTTAAATCTAACATTGGAGATAGCGGAATACCTAAAGAAATTAAATATTATTATGCTTTAGAAGATATACCCGCTGGGCAAGCAATTACGGCTACTCAATATTGGGGAGGTTACGTAAATGCCCAAAATGGCGAGTCTATTCCAAATTTCCTTTGGACTCCTTCTTATAATCTTTCAACTACCCATAACCCCAGAGTTAATTCTGTGGTTTTTGGTAATGGATACGAGCAAAGAATACCAGACGGTATTTATGTAGGTTTAATTACTTTAGATGTTTCTTTTGATATGAGAAGCGAGAACGAAACTCGTGCTATAATACATTTTCTTCGAACCCGTAAAGGGGCTGAAAGTTTCGCGGTTAAAAGTTTACCAGAAATCTATGCTGATTCAGGTTACACAAAAAGATTTGTATGCCCTTCTTTCAACAGTAATTTTGCTTTTCACAATAACTACTCTGTCAAAACTCAGTTTGTAGAAACAAATAATTAAAATGCCGGATTATACAACAGCAGACTCAGAAAGAGCTAAATCTTCGATTAAGTCTTTAAATTTTGAACTTACTAACCTGAGCCCTTCTGCGATGGTCACGATGTTTGAGATAGATTTAAATAAGCTACTTGAAACTAAAGAGATTACTTTAGGGCAAGACGCAGCTCAAGTCGGCTTCCCGGGCGATGTTAATGATGGAATCTTAAGATTTCATAACAATATAAAAGTTTTTAACTCTTTTATTATTTGGCAAGGGTATGAGTATTATCCAGCTCCAATAATTGCGGAAGGTTTTGAAGCCACTACTAAAGGTACTCTCCCCAGACCAAGTTTAAGTTTAGCTAGTCAATCAAAAACAGGAATAGACCAGTTAGCTCTACTTAGAAATGAGATAAGAAAATTTGGAGACATAATTGGCGCTAAAGTTACACGGCGCAGAACATTTGCAAAGTATTTGGACCGTAGAAATTTTTTGGGGGCTTCTGCTGGATCAACTAAAGCAGCTTCAGCGTTACCTCAAGGTTATGAACCTGACCCTTATGCTGAGCTTCCAAAAGACGTATACTTTATCGAGCGAAAAGACACTGAAAATAAATCAGTATTGAGTTATGAACTTTCTTCTGTTCTAGATTTAGAAGGAACAAAATTGCCCAAAAGAATGATTGTTGCTGATAAATGTGTATGGCAATACCGTGGTTTAGGATGCTGGTATCAAGACGGTTCTACTAACGAAATTAATGCGGGGACAGATGAGAAAAAGACTATAGTACCCTTATTAGAAAAAGCCGAATTATCTAGTCTACCGGGAACCCCAGCCGGCCTTCAAGCTCCAGCATCTACCGGACTACCCGAAGAAGCTATCCCAGTAGCCAACGATAAAGATGAAAGAATATCGACCCTATTGGGTCGTGCAGTGAATGGAGGCAATAAACTTTGGGACAAAGGCGAAACTTACGCAAAAGGCACTTTCTGTTATATACTTAAAGATAATATAAAATATTATTTCGTATCTAAAGGGCCTATCGGAGAAGGAGCTTCAGCGATTAAAAACGTCGGGAATATTCCCCCTAACTCTGACTTCTGGATAGCTGACGAATGCTCTAAATCTCTTACAGGTTGTAGAATGAGGTGGGGAGCAGGAACAACTGGTAAAGTCAAACCGGGTGTAGGTTGCCCTATTAAAAAAGGAGAACTGCCATACGGAGGTTTTCCTGCAGCTAATAAAATGTCTAGACAACAATGATTTTAGAAGACTATATAAAAAGTTCCATCAAAGATCACGCTCTAGAAGATGAATCTAAAGAATGCTGCGGTATAATATTAGAAAAACAAAACCGGTTAAAAACTTTTAAATGCGTTAACGTTTCTGAAAAAGCAGATAAACATTTTTCTATTAGGCCTTTGGATTACGCTTTAGCTTCTGATGAAGGAAATGTAAAAGCTGTTTACCACTCTCATAATTCACGTAACGATCAATTTTCTCCCAACGATATGATAAACAGTAGAGCGCATAAATTACCTTTTATACTTTATTGCTCTAAAAAAGATTCTTTTAGTTTTTTTGATCCTAAAAAAAGTAAAACTTTCCTTTATGACAGGATATTTAAAATAGGAGAGTCAGATTGTTATACCGTTATAAAAGAGTATTACAAAAATTTAGGAGTAGATCTTTCAGGAGAAAACAAACTGGGAGATGACTGGCATAAAAAGAACCCTGAGCTAATACAAGAATTATTCGACTTGAATAAAAATAATCCCGATTTACCAATAGTAGAATTATCTCCCTCTACCTCTTTAATAAAACATGATGTAATAGTATTCGAATTCGTAAAGGGCAGAGGACCTAACCACGTTGCTGTTTTTTTGGGGGACGGAAATATTATGCATCACCCGAGAAACAAGTATTTGTGTATTGAACCTTTAAACAAATCACTTACTAAAACCATTTGTAAAATATATAGACATGAGCAATTTAGTTAATATAAAAGTTCACGGCGTTTTAGCCGAGCAACTTGGCCAATCCGAATGGAGTTTGGCCGCTAAAAATGTAAGCCAAGCAGTAAGAGGAGTAGAATGTAACTCTAAAAAACTTTATAAATCATTATTAGAAAACGATAAAAAAAATATAAAGTACCGAGTGCTCATCAATAAAAAAGATTTCGAAATAGAAGAGGGTAAAGATCCTAATACTATTGAAGGTTTAAAATGTTCAGAACTTGCAATTTCTAGCAGTAAAATAAAAACAATAGATATAGTTCCTGTGATAGAAGGGTCTGACGATTTTATGTCTATCCTCACTATTATAATAGGAGTTGCTTTAATCGCAGTTGGGGGATGGGGATTAATGGGAGTAACTTCAATGGGAGCGGGGGGAGCTATGGGGACAGCTTTAGTTTTAGGTGGTATAGGATTAGTAGCGGCGGGAATAACTAATTTACTCACGCCGATGCCCGAATTTGGGGATTTTAATGAGATAGAAAGAGGAGGAGCTAAAGCTTACCTTTTTAACGGGCCAGAAAATACTATACGAGAAGGAGGGCCGGTTTTTGTTGGTTATGGAAGACTTTTAGTGGGAAGCCATGTTGTTCAATCTGCTAGCGATGTTGTTGACGCTTCTGCAGAAATTGAGCCAAAAGATACATGGGGAGAAACTAAATACGGTTTACTATACAACATACCTAACGCAGGTAAACTACTCAAAACGCAAGTTAATACTTGGGGAACTCAAGGATAAAAAATGGGAAGTAAGAAAAAACAAAAAGAAGCACGTCCAGTAGTAACGGATTTATCAGCAGTAAAAGTCGGCGATAACTATGTTGTGTCGCGCGGATTCGCAGAGACTGTAGATTTAATAAGCGAAGGCGAGACTGAAGGTATAGTAAGCGGTAATTACACTTACCAAGGCGAAGCTAACGTGACTGGTTATCAGCGAGTAGATTTTGACAACTACAAAGCTTCAGGAGATAACACTCCTTTAGGTAATTTGGAACTCGGTTTTCTTCAATCTATTTATTGGAATGATGTACCTTTAGTTGATGAAGGGGGTTTTTACAACTATCCAGCTATTAATGTGGAAACAGTTAATGGGTCGGCTGTAGGAAATATTCCTTCTTTAAATAGTGAAATGACAACCTATGCCGGAATGAGCTCTAGCGATTTCTTAGATTTGAGCGTCGCTAGACAAATAGGAGAAAGACTTTACGGCCCAGAGATACAAGGGGGAGACGCTACTCCTACAGATGTTAAGCCAGCTGTTTTAAAAAACGGAGTCAAGATAGACAAATACTCAAAAACTTATACTGTCTTAAATAAGGAAGTGTCAAAATTAGAAGTCAATATAAAAATCCAAGCTCTATTTGAAAGTATTCAGTCCGGCCCAAAAACTTACGCTAAAACAAAAGAGTTAAAAAAGTGCAGAAAAGCCTCCACAGGTTTTGGAGACACTAAAGCACGTACTATTGAATATAACATATATTATCAACCTATTTTTGACGTCAGATTTCAGCAATCCACGTCTACTTCTGGATCAACAGTAGTGACCCCTAGAAGTACTACGGGAGATGGACAGTGGCTAGGGCCAGTAAAAGAAAGAGTTTTAGGTAAAGTAGATGATGTATATATAAGAAAAACTCTTATAGATGTTTCTTCATTTAATTATACAGAAACCCCGGGATTTGAAGGTTGGAAAATTAGGATAGTTCGAACAACCCCGGAGTCTTTAACCTCATTTCTAAAGAATATGAGTTTTGTAGATTCTATTGTAGAAATCTACGGAACAACTCTACGTTATCCTTATTCGGCGATGGTTTACTCTCAATTTGACGCAAGATCTTTTGGGCGTATTCCAGCAAGATCTTACGATACGCGCTTAATTAAGGTAAAAGTTCCTAACAATTACAATCCTATCGCTAAAACTTATGGAAACAGTTCAAGCACTACGATAGAAATTCGAGAAGGTTGTGAACACTTTTACAGCCCCAGTAAACAGCATTGGAAAAGAAACAATTCGGGTTCAGGAGGAGGCTGGGACGGAGAATTTAAAAGAACAGATGATAACTTAGCTCCTGCTGCTAGAAAAGGTGAATATGTTAGGGAATGGACTGATAACCCTGCTTGGTGTTTTTATGACTTAATGACTAACCCTCGTTATGGATTGGGAGAGTATATAGAGGAAGATAGAATAGATAAATGGACTTTATATGAAATTGCTCAATATTGTGACGTGCTGGTTCCTGATACTTATGGAGGATTGGAGCCGCGATTTACTATTAATTATATTATAACTACTCGTGAAGACGCTTTTAAAGTTTTAAATGATTTAACTTCTATATTTTTAGGTATTGCCTACTATGCGAACGGAAACGTATTTGCAGTACAAGACAAGTATAAAGATCCTGTTTACCAATTTAATAATTCCAATGTCTTAGAAGGTAACTTTACCTATTCTAGTTCTTCAAAAACAGCTCGCCACAGCGTCGCTATAGTAAGGTATAACGATAAGAAAAATTTATTTCAACCAGCTATTGAATATTTAGAAGATGAAGAAAGCGTAAGAAGATACGGAATAAGGGAAATAGAAACTACAGCTTTAGGCGCTACTAGTCGTGGACAAGCTCGTCGATTTGCTAAGTGGATATTATCCAGCGAAGCTCAAGAAACAGAAACTGTTAGTTTTTCTGCTGGCCAAGAGGGAGCTTACATAATGCCCGGAGATGTAATTCAAATCTATGACAACTTTAGAACATCTTTAAAATATAGCGGCCGAACAAACGCGGTCAGACAACTAACCCTTAACTCAACTATAGCTAATGCAGCAGTTGTAACTCCGGTGATAGCTAATAACTTTAACAGTATAATTCTTGACCAAGCTTTAAATTTTACTAGCAGTACTCTTTATAAATTTTCATTATTAACGCCCACTTATAACGCTAACACTGGAGACCTTAATGAAATTAGAAGACCCCAAATCCAAAATTTATTATTTAGCGGGGCACATACTAACACTATAACAGGAAATTACAGATCCGACTTGAGCGGCGTTTGTACTCAAATATATTTTAATACAGGTACAGCTTTTGGGGGTACTGGTAATAAACTTGATTTTGATAATTATGTTATAACCGGATATACAAATACAGGTGTTCAAACTGCCGGCAACGATATACCACCCTTATTACCTGCGGAAGTAACTAGTGCTTCTTATTCTGGAGGATGTTTTTCTGGAGAAAATTTGATATGGAGCGTTGAGCCTAATGACCCAAATAGCGCAGAAGTTATTAGTGGTAGTTATTCTAGTTATAAAATTGTAAATATAGCAGAAAATGAAGGCACTTATGATATTTCGGCGCTGGCTTACTCTACCGGAAAATATGATCAAGTATTCAATTCTGCCAATTTAACTTCCTCGCAAGCCACAAAACAACCAGTTTTTGCTACAGGAGAAGAGGGCGTGACTAACTTTCTTAACCCTCAGTCAGCTTTAGGTTTAGAACAAGGACATGCAGCAGTAGTCGGCGGTAACGTAGGAGTTGGTTCAGAATCTTATAATACTATAGAAATAACTTTCCCTCAAGCTGGTTACGAACAGCAAGCTTTTTATAACGAAAATACTTCTGCTTTCAACTACCAAATAGTAAAAGAAGAACAGGGAATTAATTACGATATAAATTATGTAATTGGTATACAAAGTACAGGTAATCCAATACCGGGAACATCAAATCCCCTTATAGCAGGAAGAACTTATATTGTTCCACCTTCAGAATATTACACTTTTAAAGATAATGTAAATACTCAGATAATTCATTATACAGATAAAAATCATGTAGAAAAATTTAATGATGGAAATGTTAGAGCAGAATTTTTAATAGAGGAAAATGCTAGTTATTATGTTTCTCTTTTTGCTGTATCGGAAACTAATACACCGTCTTACGGAATGGTTAAAAAAATTGTGGTTGAAGGTATTAATGTTGGGTTAAGTAGTATAGTAGGTTCAGTTTCTTTAAGTAATTTAGCTACAGAAGGAATTACTCATGTGGCGGGACCTAATTTAAGTTATAGACCTTCAGGAATAGAGTCTTCCGAGCCCGGTTTTGAATGGCAAAGTTCTTTTGGCGGGATATGGGACAATAACAATCAAAACTTTTCGATACCTTTTCCTGAAGATATTTTAGAATACAGGTTAACTGTTCGAGAACCTAGTTCTTCCAACATCCCTAGTGAAACAATTTATGTAGAAATCACCGGATACAATACTCCATCTACTAGCCCTAACTTTGTGCTTCAACAGTTATACAATAACCCTAATTCTGTTACGAGCTACAGACATGATCCACATGTAACTGGTTGGAAAGCTGATTCAGCTATTGATGGTTGGGGCACAATGACTAATGATCAAAAAGACGAGGCAGGGGCCGAATGGTTGTCTGTTAGTGGAAGTGGATTTAATATATTAAACCAACCAGAGCGTTTTCCTCGTAGACAGTTTGATTTCGTAGTAGAAGCCCATGATGGCCAAGGAAACACTAGTGCTGCTAATAAAGTATTTTCTAACACTATATATAAGGGAAAAGGATACGAAGAGTCTTGGGAAACCGACATATCAAAATACGATATTTTGGGAGTCAGCATAGATGCGCCAAGTGGATTATTTTTCGCGCAAATAACTGGCTTTCCACTTAAGACTCGTTATATATCTCCTCAAACAGCATTTAATCGAGAATTCCCTTATTTAGCTGAGGCTTATGTTTATCCAAATGGAATGTTAGACCTAAATATAGGGCATGCACAAAGTGCTGACGGCCAAACGATATCAACTGATACTCAACTCGAAGAGATGTTTAATAATGCGGCAGGGTTGGTTTACTATTATACTACCGGCAACAATCAGATAGTTTTTAGTGACAGTACTGACGTAACGGTTACTAGCATTCCTCGTACCCCTAAAAAAGCTCCTGAATTTAATCTAGAGTTAATTAATGCGGATGGAATTAGTAATTTAGCTAGCCCTCTTAATACTGGTATATCTTTCAAAATAACAACAGATGGAGATGGCAACAAGAATGCTTTTGGTGGAGTAGTTCAACTGGGAGATGCAAATACAGACTTTTGTGAAACTGTAAATAGAGGTTACTATATGTTGAATGATGCCGATAACCTTTCCAATCTTAAAATACCTTTCCCTCACATTAGTGATCATTTAATAGAAAACATGCAACTAACTTTAGGTTATTTTGATGAGTTACATAAAACTTCTGCATTTGAAGAAGATGGAATCACTCCTAAATACCACGAAAGCGCAGGATATAAAACTCCATTGATTTATCGATTGGAAGGAATTAATTACTCTACTTCAGTAAGTTCAGACACCATGTACCCCGCTTCAAAAGACCAAACCCAAGATGAAGTTATAGATAAATCAGATTATGAACAATCATTTCTCGCCACCCCCGGAAACAGTGTTTTTGTAAACGAAAGCAGTTTAATGGGCGCAGATGATGAAGCTTTGGCCTACCGAGGTTGGTGCCAAATAGAGCTGGACCCTTACGACATAAATAACTTCTTGTGGAATACGGAAGACGGTTCGAGCAAAATAGGAACTGATCCGACAGTTTATCCAAATGGAGGAGAAATGATGGCCGAATATGAACGAAGAGTAGCAGCGGGAATAGTGAAATCGAAATATCTTTACCAATATAAAGCTATGGGTAGATATGGAATAAACCACTCTCCCGACAAAACTCTGACGATTCCTCTTTCAAGCGCTCACCTAAGGAACCCGGGGACTGACGTTATTCCATTTAAATTCATGAGTAAGAATCTTTTTAATCCTAAAATAACGATTACGAATGGATCTAGCACCAAGACGGACGGCGGAGGATTCGGAGGGGTTCAAACGTCAAAATTTAGGGGTTACAATATAGGCTCTCAAAGGATGGAAGTGCAAATTGAGGGGTTAAATTTAGACCCAGAAAAAACTAGCGTTATAGTAGGTGGCTCTGTAACTCGTGATGCCACCAGCAGTTTTAATTTTTTGAGTAGTAGTTCCACCGCTGCATGGAGTACTCCAATTATTGGTGCGACAGAAGTTTCAAATAGCTCTATTCATGTCGTAGCTTCTTGGGAAAACCAGAGACAAGAAACGAAGCTGACTGGTAGAGGTGGCAATACCATAACTCCATATACGAAGCATTTTCGATTTCCAAATAAAATAATCCTTCAAATTGGAATTCTAGAAACTAATGAATAAAATATAGTAATGAAACCTGAAATATTTCAAGCTTCTCTTGAAAGAGGGTCTAATAAACTTTACATTCAGTCTGACAAGCAAATCGCAATTAGAAACGGCGCGTTTATCAAGCTTGGAGGCAACGATATATTTTACAGAGCAGAGAGTTCTGAACAAATAAATATAAAAAGAAAATTCGATTATTCCGGCGAAACCTTAACTATAAAAGGTAACTATCAATTCAAACTAGCAAAAGGAGACAAAGCAAAAATATCTTTCAATGAATACGAAGCTATTAACGTTAATTCGGTTGAAGAAGATGAATATAAATATTCTGTAGGAGAACTTTTTTACGCGCAAGGAGGCATGCCCTC
>WLWF01001374.1_pt1 | contig 20134 bp, 10 predicted proteins | sample 6718331 | NCBI WGS metagenome assembly WLWF01 (sample SAMN12718692, study PRJNA515312) | sponge metagenome | isolation source: marine sponge | host: Mycale hentscheli | place: New Zealand: South Island, Marlborough, Capsize Point | collected 2003-05-01
ACCAAGTATTAGGTACAAACATTAGAAGACCATTCTTGCACGTAAGATACAGAGCTTCACAAGCTGACGACAGAAGATATAAAAACTGGATCACTGGATCTGTTGGAGGTGCTTACACTTCTGATTTAGATGCAATGGAAGTACACTTCCTATCTGAAAGATGTCTTGTTACTCAAGCTGCTAACAATTTCGTATTGTTCCAAGCTTAAGATTACTTTAAAGAGTTAGGCGCTTCGGCGCCTAGCCCTTTATTTTTTTATTAATTATATTATATTATATCATGTCAAAAACAAAAGAAATTAAAGCCCCTAAATGGGAGATTAAAAATAGATCCTATAAATTAGCAGGACCTCACGCGCCTCTTACATTCACACTTCAATCTAAACATAGTTCAAGATACCCTTTATTATGGTTTGATAACGAGACTGGTGAACAAAGAGAATTAAGGTATGCTACTAATCAAAACTCCCCGTTCGTAGATGAACAAAAAGGAGAATGTACATTAGGTCATATTATTTTTGAAAATGGAATACTTGTTGTTCCAAAACAAAAAATAAATTTACAAAAATTATTATCATTATATCACCCTAAAAAAGGTTTTAAATATAATGAAGTTATGCCTGTTAAACAAGCGGCAGATCAATTAGATCAGATGGACTATGAATTAGATGCAATGAATGCAGCTAAAAATCTTGAAATAGATCATGCAGAAGCAATTCTTAGAGTAGAAAAAGGAAGTGATGTAGCAAACATGAGTTCTAAAGAAATTAAAAGAGATGTTATGCTTATGGCGAAACAAAATCCAGCTAATTTCTTAGCTATAGCTTCTGATGAAAATGTAGGTTTAAGAAATGTAGGTATAAAAGCTGTTGAACAATCAATAGTTAAAATATCTCAAGACCAAAGAAGTTTCCATTGGGGATCAAATGATAGAAAACTTATGACTGTTCCTTTTGATGAAAACCCATACTCAGCATTAGCTGCGTGGTTTAAAACTGATGAAGGCGTAGAAGTTTTCAGAACAATTCAGAAAAAGTTACAATAATATGTAACTATAATTATAGTGAAGGGTCACTATTGTGGCCCTAATCACTATTAACTAAAATATTAAAATGGCAATAAACGTAAATACTGTATATCAAACCGTTTTATTAATACTAAATAAAGAGCAGAGAGGTTATATGACACCTGTTGAGTTTAATAAAATAGGTGCTCAAGTTCAATTAGAAATATTTGAATCATATTTTGATAGCTTGAACCAGCAATTACGTGTTCCACAAGCAGACGTCGATTACTCTGATAGAGTAATGAATTTAGACGAAAAAATATCTATATTTAAAACATCAGGTGCAGCTATATATGATGCACCTTCTTTTTCTTTACCCAAAGAATCTGGTGTTGCTCAATCCACAGAGACACTCAGCACCATAATTAATCAACAAGCTTATACATATAATACGTTAACATCTAATCAGTTGTCTAATGGTACGGTTCAAGTTTACTTTGATGGAGTGTTACAACCTTCTTCAGCTTATACTATAACTAACAATATTATATCATTAACAGTATCACCAGCTTCGGTTTTTACTGTTTTAACAGTTGTTGATTCAAATGATTTTTATAGGTTAGGCACAGTAACTTATCAAGCTGGTGCATTGCCTTATTATGAATTAGAAAGAGTTGGTAAAAGTGAATTATACCATTTATTAAGTTCTAATTTAACAAAACCTTCTACTAGAAATCCTATTTATACATATGCAAATCAAAAAATAACTGTATATCCAAGCACTATAGTTAGCGGAATTAATGTAGATTATATAAGAAAACCTTTAGCTCCTATATGGAATTTTAGCTTAAACGGAAATGCTTATCAATATAATGAAGCTACTTCTGTAAACTTTGAACTACATGATGCAGATCAAACAGAATTAATATTAAAAATATTATTATATGCGGGTGTTGTAGTAAAAAGTATGGAAATTGTACAAATTGCAGATCAACAAGTACAACAAGAAAATATTAATCAACAAAGATAATAAAGCATGTCAAGACCTAATGGTGGTTTAATAACCGAAACTAATAGACAATATTACGCTGGAGCTCAGCAGTTTTATATAGACACTACCGGTTCAGGTAAAACGTTTACATCAACTTTTGATACTGATTTAGTTTTTGGAGGTTCTGATCCTGCAACAGGAGATTTTAATAAAAACAATTTTAAATTATTTACTAGCCCTGATGCAACTGTATGGACTGAACTAACTCCATCTAACTCAAGCGAAACAGGTGTAGTTACAAATGCAACAGGCGTTGCAAGTACATCAGTAGATTTAACAACTTATAATTCAGATATACAAGTTGGTATGACAGTTACAGGTTTAGGTGTAGATGCAGGAACTACTGTTCTTTCTACAATTAATCCTGGTACTTCAATAACAGGTAGCGCTTATGTTCCTTTTGTTACAGGCAACATAGGATCTATATTGAGTAATTATAGTGTTATAATGACTACAGATATAACAGCAAATATACAAGCTTTAGGAGCTAATGCTGTTGTTGACGATCCTAATCCTGGTGGCGTTGGAACTTTTACAGTGTATGATCCACCAACTTTTGTACAAAGTGTAACTACTAACGCTGGTGTTACAACTGTTAACTGGAATAAATTACAATCTGGTACTGCTAATGGAATGCTTCTTAGATTTCAACCAGCAATCACAGGTACTACAACCCTTACATTAAGTGCATACGATGCTAGTATAGTTGCTGGTATGGGTGTGAGTGGGCCATATATATCAAGTGGTACTATAGTTGTTAGCAATACAGATACTGGAGGTAGAAGTGTTATAGTGTTAAATAAAGTAATGACACAAAGAGCTGATAGCAATGGTGCTTATAGCTTTTTTAAACAAGAAATTACTCTTAATAAAAATGCTACAGTTGTTGACGCTGAAGTTTTAACTTTTAAAAACTCTAGTCCTTTTACTGCTGCAAACAATATAGTTACTGTTAATGTATTTTTAGCAGCTGGAACTTATTTAAAAATACAACTAGATGAAACAACAATGTGGGACAATAACGGTAGTTATGGTTATACCACATTACATGATATAATTGATAATTTTCTTATTGCTTATGTGGGAGCTGGTAAACTTATACCTAGTGTAAAAAGAACAGATGTTATATTTCACGCAAAAAGAGGATTACAAGAATTTAGTTATGACACATTACAAAGTGTAAAATCTCAAGAAGTAAGTATACCACAAAGTTTATCTATTATTATACCACAAGATTTTGTTAATTATGTAAGGTTATCATGGATAGATGAATTAGGCGTTCAGCACACTATATTTCCAGCAAACACTTTAACTAGCAACCCTTACACAACACCAGCACAAGATAATTTAGGTGTTCCTACTCAAGACAATATAGAGGAAAATGTAGAGGGTACATCAGTTATAAACGAAAGATGGGCTGGTACTGATCCAGCAAGAATTAGTGGAGCATTAATGACTAATCAAGGTGATCAAGTTGCAGATATATATAGAACTATGTGGGGTGATGGTTATACAACTTGGTTAGGCCAAAGATATGGTATGAACCCAGAAACAAGTCAAAGAAACGGTTGGTTTACTATAGATGAAAGAAAAGGTATGTTTACTTTTACTAATAATTTAAAAAATAAAATAGTTCTTATAGAGTATATATCTGATGGTAATGCTTATGAAATGGATACACGTATACCAAAAATGGCAGAAGAAGCTTTATATGCACACATTATACACGCTATATTAAGTGTTTCAACAAATGTACAAGAATATGTTATAAGAAGATTTAAACAAGAAAGAAGTGCTAAACTAAGAAATGCTAAAATTAGATTATCTAATATAAAACTTGATCAAATAATGCAAGTAATGAGAGGTAAATCTAAATGGCTTAAATTTTAATACATGGCAGAAATAAAGAATAGTTTTCTAAAGTCCAAGATGAATAAAGACTTGGACGATAGGTTAATTCCTAACGGCGAGTATAGAGACGCACAGAACATATCTGTGGGTAAATCTGAAGAAGATGATATAGGTGCGTTAGAAACTGTTTTAGGTAATATACTTATGACTGCCACGGGTTTAATATCACCATCTCTACCTAGTGATATGACTGTTATAGGATATTTAGCAGACGAATACTCTGATAAAATATATATCTTTTCTACAAATTATACAGATACTTATCCCGACACTCAACCAACTTATGCTCCTTCTAATAAGAGATGTATTATATATGCTTTTTCACCTGGAGCTACTTATGCTGATGTTATAGTTGATAATGTATTTTTAAATTTTTCTACAACAAACCCTATACAAGCTAGTTTAATTGAAAATTTATTATTTTTTACAGACAATAGAAATGCTCCTAGAAAAGTAAATATAGATCCAGAAAGTGGAATATCTGGATATTATACAAATGAAGACCAATTAAGTGTTGCTAAATACAACCCTTACCTGCCAATTAAAATGTTTAAAAAAGCTAGTGGAATAGTAAAAGCTAGTCCATCACCAACTACAACAACGTTTGTTGTTAGTGAAAACACTGGTATACTAGCAGGTATGTCTGTTATGAGTACTAGTTCTACTGGAACAGTAAAGGTTGCTAGTTATGATTATATAACTGTTTTAAGTGCTGTAACTTCTGGTGGTGATACAACAGTAACTTTATCTGGACCTATTACAGCTCCTGTAGCTGGTGATATATTTACATTTCTTATATCTACCATGACTAATAAATCTTCAGACACTACTTGGCCCGGAGATCCTGATTACTTAGAGAGTAAATTTGTAAGATTTAGTTATAGATATAGATTTGATGATGGTGAATATTCTTTAATGGCACCATTTACACAAATTGCATATATACCTAAACAAAAAGGTTATTTTATTAATGGTGACGAAGACGACGCTTATAGAAGCACTATACTAGGTTGGATGGAAAACAACGTTAACAATGTAGAATTGTTAATTACTTTACCTTGTCTTTTTAATCAATTAAATAGTGATTTTAAAATATCTTCAATAGATGTTTTATATAAAGAGTCTGATGGTACGTCAATAAAAGTGTTAGAAACCTTAAATCTAAGCAGTATACAGCCTGACACTGTTGATAATATTTTTAGTTATAACTATCAGTCTAGAAAACCATATAAAACTTTACCTTCTGATCAAACAACCAGGGTTTATGATGTTGTACCTGTTAGAGCATTAAGTCAAGAAACTGCTGGTAATAGAATTATTTATGGTAACTTTAGAAATGCATATACAGCGCCCGCATCAATACAATATGATGTACAAGTAGGAGATAAAGGTGGAAAATCCTCTACTAGTTGGGTCGAATACCCTAACCATTCATTAAAACAAAATAGAAACTATCAAGTTGGTTTTGTTCTTTCAGATAAATATGGTAGAACATCACCTGTTATTTTATCATCTGTACGAACAACACAACCTAATTTAGGTTCTACATTGTTTTCTGCTTATAATAGTGCTTCATCTGATATAAAAGCTTGGTTAGGTGATACTTTACAAGTTTCTGTTACTCAAGCTATAACAAGTACATCTAATGAATATCCAGATTTTGAAGAAGGTAGGCCAGGTTTATATGCTATACCTACCAATGTAACTGGTTTTGCTATAACAAGCGCTGCGGTAAGTATTTCAGATACACAATATCAATTTACTCTTGATAATTCTAACACACCATCTAACGTAACAGTTCCCGTACAAGGAGATTATTTAAGAGGTGAATATATAGATTATGTCAAAGTAAATGGAGCTGTAACAAACAATGGTGCTGTATACACTGTGCCCACAGATGGTAGAGTTGATTCTAGTTACTCAAACAATACCACACTTGGATCAGCAGCTGATATAAAATTTGCATATAATATAAACCCTATAGGTTGGTATTCATATAAAGTTGTTTTAAAACAAACAGAGCAGGAATATTACAATGTATATTTACCAGGTATATTAAATGGTTATCCTGAAGTAACTAGCAGTAGTCCTATTAATTTTCCTACAGGTGAAGACAATAAAACAGCTAATATTGTTTTAATAAATGATAATATAAATAAAGTTCCTAGAGATTTAAACGAAGTTTCAGATCAACAAAGACAGTTTAGAAGCTCAGTACAACTACATGGTAGGGTTGAAAATAATTCTCAAAATACTAATATACAATTTTTTCCAGGTATATTAACAGATACAGCTGTAAGTATAGCTACATCTGATGATTCAAACATGCAGATAAATAATTTAAGTACTATAGGTATAGATAACTTATATCAATTAGATTCAAAACCTTTAATAGGAAGATTATCTACATCTAAACCTATAGGTGTATTATCTACAGCTCCAATGAAACCGTTTTTAGCAATATATGAAACTGATCCTGTTGATTCTCTTTTAGATATATTTTGGGAAACTAATACCGTAGGTTTAATCGCAGATTTAAATTCAGATGTAAGAACTGGGTCTGATGAACCAGTTGCTTTTACAGCTGATAATTTTCAATTTTTAGAAAGCGATACTGTTGGTCACTCGTTAACTGATCCTTTTTGGCCAGTATCAAGTGAAGGTGTAATATTTAATGCTTCTTATCCAACAACTTTACAAAGTGGTGCGTATTATACTTCTGTTGAAACAGGTAATACTCAAAACTTATTAAGTGATCAAAATAGTTTATTTGAAGTAATACAAGACAATGGAGTTGGGGGAACAATGTCATATACGATAAAATTAAAAAACTTAGCTACTTTTATAAGTGATAGTGATTCACAAGATGTTTATACATTTTATTTACCTATACTTGTGGCATCAAACTCTGCTTTAGCGCCAGGCGCAAACCCAACCTTAACAATTACAAATGTTAAACTAGAAAATGTAGCACCATCTTTTACTCAAAGTACTTTACCAACAATAAGTATAACAGTAGATGAAGGTGGTAATCCTATGCCTAATCAAAATACTACCGCTGTAAACGGTAGTGCTAAAACAACAGAGAATCAATTAGGTTTATTTTGGTCTATTGTTTCTGGTAATCCAACAGGTACTAATGGTAATCCAGCTTTTCAAATAGATCCAGACAACGGTAACATTATACAAAATCCTACTGAAAATGCTCCATCAGGTACTCATACTTTAGTTTTAAAAGTTCAAGATGCATTTGATAATAATAATCAAGCTGGTACAGGTAGTTTAAGTAGTCCTAATAAAAATCAAATAATAAACATAGGTCCTATACCTGCTAACTCAAGTATTAAATCTTCTTGTTTAACAGGACCAATAAGTACTAGTGCCCCTGTAGGAGCTCAAGCCGCGCTTATAACAAAATATAACGCTCAATATGGTATTACAGGTGTGTTTTACATAGCTGACGGTACTTTTACAAGTAGTAGCCCTGCTAGTGGGTATGCTTTAACTGATTTACCTGTTACGCCTAGTACAGCACAAACAGGAGATGCATCTCAAACCAACACATTGTTTAAGTTAGGCTCTTCGTTAACACAAGGAACATTATCATTATCGATGAATGCTGGTTTTACATGGGGTGGAAATCCTCCAGGACCTTCTTCAGGGTTGGATGGTGATGTTTGGTGGAAAGTATGGCATAGAACAAATAGCAGTTCATCATGGACAGCTATAGCTGATATAAATAATTTTACAATCAACAATGCGGCTAATCAAGGTGTTAAAGTAGATATAAGTACTGATGCAACTGCAGGACCAGCGGGAGCGGGTAGTTATTATAAACAATATGTTTTAGCTTATGATCAAGTTGGTGAGTATGCAATAGCTGCTGTTGATGCAAAAAGTATTATAGCGCCGACACAATCTGATGCATTGTGTTGTTGGGTTAATTCTAACGATCTATACTATAGCACGTGTGTAATAGAAAATGGTGTTAATATTACAGGTGGTACAGCTCAGTCTTATCAATATTTAATAGATACAACAGGTTCAGGTAGTAATTATTGTCCTACAACCATAAGTGGATTTAACTATGGCTATTCACATGTTCCTTATGGAAAATATGTAACTCAATTTTATAGCACCAGTGCACTTACATCTACCAAATCATTCACCGATGCTGGTAGCGGTGTTAGTAATTATAAAGCTTTTGTAACAGATGGATCTTCTCCATTCCATAGCTCTAGCGGAGGTCTTAAGTTTGTATTTTCTTCAAGATTTGTAGCTACTACAGGTAAAGTTTATGAACCAAACCCATGGACTCAAGAATATGTAAGTTCTTGTAATACTTTCTATGGTTACCCACATAGTATATCATAGTAATAATGTTTAAAAATAAGTGATAATAAATTATGGCAGCAACAATTGAAGTAAACTACTTTAACACATTCTGGTTAAAAAAAATCAAGAGTATTACAGATGTTGCTTCTGGCTCATCAAGTGCCTATGTTTCTAATAGTACAACTACTTTTGTAATAGGATCTTCTCTTACAGTTAATCAAATGAATATAGGTCAAGAAGTTACATTTACATATACTAGTGGCTCTGGTGATACAATAAATTATTCTAGCTATGTAACTTCAAGAATAAGTAGTACATCTTTTGTTGCTGCTGCAGCGCCTAATCCAGCTGTAACTGGAACACCAACTATTACTTTTGGTCCAATAATTAATTTTGATAATATACCACCAGCAGAACCTAATTATCCTAGTGTTCCAGCAAATGATTGGTATATAGAAGAAGCTAGAATACGAGGAGGTTATAACAACGTATCTACGGATTACGGTGTTAAAGCTTATTTAGTAGAAGATACTTTTGCACAACAACATAGAATTAGTTCACTTATATATTCTGGTATATTTAATTCAAGAACTGGTGTAAACAATACAAATCAATTTTCAGTAGGTGAAAGCATAACTAGATCATTAGATCCAGCTAACGGTTCTATACAAAGACTTTATGCTGAAGATACTAACTTAATTATATTTCAAGAGGATAAAGTAAGTAAAGCTTTAATAGATAAAGATGCAATATATACAGCTGAAGGATCAGCATTAACAACGTCTGGTAGATTAGTTATAGGACAAATTGTTGCTTATGCGGGTGAATATGGTATATCTGAAGACCCTTATAGTTTTGCTGTTTATGGTTATAGAAAATACTTTACAGATAGAAAAAGAAATTGTGTATGTAGATTATCTATGGACGGTATAACTGAAATATCTAGTTATGGCATGCATGACTTTTTTAGAGATGAACTTGGTAAAAGTTCTATTAGAGTTGTAGGAGGATGGGATATACACACTAAAAACTATATAGTTTCTATACAAAGTAAAGTTAATTCATCATATATTACGACTTCTTACGATGAAGATGTTAGAGGTTGGACAAGTTTCTTTAGTTATAAACCTACTTATGTTGTTAGTTTAGGTAGTAATTTTTATAGCTTTAATGATGGAGAATTATGGAGACATCATTCAGGGAATAAATATTCATATTTTTACAATGAGGTTGATTCAAACGGAACTCCTGTAGCACAAGATTCATATGTAACTTTAGTACTAAACACACAACCATCTGTTGTTAAAAACTTTAAAACTTTAAATTATGAAGGTAACAATGGTTGGCAGCTTAGTTCTATGATTGCTAGCTCTAGTGATCAAACGCTACCTATAACTAAATATGAATTTAAAAATAATTTAGCTGATCTTGAAAGTCAATTTTGGTCTAACTCATTTAAAAAGAAAGAAAATAAGTTTTTTGCTAACTTAATAAATAACTCTACAGCAACTAGTGGTGAGGTTTTATTTGGACCAGATATGTCTGGTATAAAAGGTTTTTGGTCTACTGTTAAAATGAAAATAGACTGGAATACTACGGTTAGTTCAGATACTAATTATTATACAAATAAAAAAGAATTATTTTCAGTGTCATCTGATACTGTAGAATCATCATACTAAAACAAATGGAAGAAATATTAAACATACTATTAAATTCTAATCCTGATCTTATCTATGGATCTTTGCTTGGCTCTATACTAGGTGGAAATAAAGCTAAAAGAGATGCTAGAAGATTAAGAAGAAAAGCTGTACAAGAAAAAAGAATTGCAACTAGTGGTATAAAAACTATAGAAAACAATAGGCAACCAGTTATAAATCCTTATGCTAATGCTAAAGATTTAAGTTCATTAGCTAAAGATCTTAGTGGTAATCTTTCAAATCCATTTGCTAATTTAAGTGTTGCTACAGGCGCTGCTAAAATGCAAGCTGAAGAAGCTGATATTGCTTTAGCAAACACACTAGATACTATAAGAGCTACAGGCGCAGGTGCGGGTGGCGCAACAGCTTTAGCGCAAGCTGCTTTAAAAAGTAAAAAAGGTATTGCTGCTGGTATAGAAAAACAAGAAGTTGCTAATGAAAAAATGAAAGCTTCTGGCCAACAACAATTAGAAAGATTACAAAATGCTGAACAAGCTAGAGTACAGGGTGTACAAATAGGTGAAGGAAGAAGAATGCAAACAGCTGAAGCAAAAGGTTTATCTTATCAATTTGAAGCTCAAGAAAGAAGAGATCAAGACAAATTAAATGATTTAAGACGTCAAAGAAATGCAGCTAGTGATAGAGAATGGCAAACAGAACAAATGGTAATTCAAGCAGAACAAGGAGCTCTGGGTGGTATACTAAAATCATTAGGCATGTAAATTATAAATTATGGCATTAAAAGAAAAACTATTAGAAAACGAAAGATTAATAAAAGACTGTCAATATGATGTTGAAGAGTTACAGTCTACTATGTCATATCAATTAGGTTATGAGGAAAGCATTGTTCCTCCTGTTAATTATAATGAGTTATATTATCCTTTTGTAAAAGTATATGCAGATATTCAATTAGCGTTAGATAACGGAACAAGCACAAACCCTAGCGCAGATAGACAATACGCTGAAGATATTGCTAACAGTGTAGAGGTTGTAAGAGAAGGCTTAGAAAACCTAGCATCTAATGCTGAGGTATGGATGGAGGCTGTTATGAAATCTGGTATACAAGGTGGTTTAGACATAATGGGTACACCATATAGCAGATATAAAGCTATTAATATAATAAACGAAGATCTTCCAGGTGTTGTACAGGTTATAGCAAAAGATAATGACATTAGAAAACTTGCTTGGGATATTTACGACAAAGAGGGTAAATTTGTAGAAAGAATTTATATTAATAAATTAAATAAACTTTCTGAAACACAAGATATATTTGTTAGTATTCCTGATGTTAATGATAAAAATAATGGTTTTAAAAAATCTAATCCAGAGATATTTGAACAAGAGAAAATGGGTGGAGAAGAAGTTGTATTAACTGGAGGTGTAACACAAACATATCAAAAAACAAAAGAAGATGGTAGCTTAGATCTTTACGAAAAACCATTAAATGGAGGTTTAGTTCAAGACTTTGTAGGTATAGATAAAGAAGCTATTGCTTCTAACGGTGTTTTTAAATTAGAAATGGAAAAAATATCAAATGGTATTTTAGAAATGCAAGAGTCTTCTGATCCTGCTATTGCTTTTAATAATAATATTTTAGCAGAAGTTACAGATTATTATTTAAAACCATCTAAAGCATTAAGAGATAATGAAAAGAAAAGATTTAAAGAAGATTATACTAAATGGTTTTTAGAGAAAGAAATAAACGATGAAATGCCAATAGGTGTTCCTAGAAAAAAAGCTGAAGAACCAGCTGCACAAGAAGAAGTTGTAGCTGAAGAACAAGCTGAAGGTCAAGAACAATTACAAGAAGAACAACAAGCAGTATCTTAAATTTAATTTATGGCAAATTGTATAGAACAAGGTTTTGTAAAAGGAACTAAAGAATACGATGACTGTGTAAAAGCAAGGAGAGAAGAAAAGGTTAGCAGCATTGTAGATCCTTTACTTGTTAAAGAAAAAGACAATGATGTTGAAAAAATAAATTATGAAAAAGATACTTTATTTAAACAAGGTGGAAAGGAAGTAGAAGCTATTTTAGGAGAATATACTAGTGCAATACCAAACTTAACTTACGAACCTGATGTTAAATATATATCAAGAGCTAGTATACCAGGTATAAAAATGAAATTCACTAAAGATAACGGAGATGTTATTGAAAGTGATTTTATGAGAATAGGTGTAGAAGGACAGGCTGAAAAAAACTTAGGTATTTTTCAAGATTTTATTAATAAAAATTTAAGTGACGAAGAGCTAACCTCTATAACAGATAGTTTTTTATTAAAATCAGAAGAACAAAAAAAAATAGACAGTAACTATTTAGATGATCAGGTAGTAAATGAGGTTAAATTAAAAAAAAGAGATAACAATAAATCTTTTTACAATGAAGATGATAATGGGGAGTTAATACCAAACTTAAGTTTGTTTGATGAAGTCAAAACTAAAACAAAAGAAGTTTATCAAATGGGTGTTAAAATTTATGGTGGAAAAGAAATAATTGTAAAACCCTACAGTGAAGATTTACAAGTTAACATAGATAAACTAACTGCTGAAAATTTAAAAAACGAAAAACAAACTTCAGCTGAAGATATATTAGAACAAGCAAAACTACTAACAATTATAGATTTAACTTCAAAATCTTTAAACGAAAAGAAAAAAGATATTATTAGAGAAAATAATCAAGACATAAATGTTCAAGCAAAACAGTTTGTAGGTAGTAGACTTTTACAAAATAAAATTGGTGAAGAAATAAAAAATAAAATTATAGAACAAACAACATCTGGTAATAGTTTAAAAATATATGAACCAACTTTAGATATATATCAAAAAATAATAGATGGTGATGCTACAGAAGAAGAAATAAATTCATTAGATAAAAATTTAAATCTTTTAAACATTAATAAAATAAATAAAGATTATTTTAAAAGTGGAATGAGTTATAATGATTATGTTAAACAAGGAGGAAGTGAAAACGAAAACCTATCAGAACTTCAAGAAGTTACTTTAACTAATGGTACTATTGTAGATAAAAATGTTTTAGATAATTATAAAAATGTTTATTTGCATGCTAAATCGGAACATGGTGTTTTTAAGAAAAGACAAATAGAAATAGCAGATTTAATATCTAACGTTGAAGATAATAATATAGCTTTTGAACTAGCTAGTAAAAACTACAGTGAATTAGATAAATATATGGCTAATATAGGTGTAGGGTTTTCTGACATAGGATTTAACCTTACATATGGCACTGGTAAAGTTTTAAATTTTATAGGTAAAGTAGCTTTAAATGGTAGACCTGCTGTTTACACTGGACAGTCATTAAAACAGATGTTAGGCAGTAACGGTATAGATAAAGCTTTAGATTCTTTAGCTGTAGACTATGTAGAAGAAACTAATGAAATAAGAAATTCTTTTGTTAAAGCGCCAGATTTTGGGGCAGATATATTTAAAGATCCAGTTAAGTTTGCTAAATTCATGGGTAATGAGTTTTCTACACAAGTACCGATATTTGCTACAATGATGGCAACTGGTGGTTATGGGGCTTTAGTTATAGGATCTTCAACGGCTGGAGGAAAACGAGCAACAATGGCTCATGAAATAGCAACGGGCCAAAAACAATATAGTATACCAGAGTTAATATTAAAACCAATAGGTTATGGTTTAGCAGAAGGTTTAATAGCACATTATACTACAGTACCTATTATAAAAGCAAATAAACTTAGGTTTACACAGTTGTTTAAAAAATCTGATGTTGTTGAAAATGGTACTAAAGAATATTTTAAACAAAACGCTATGTCGGGTTTTGTTTATGAACCTTTGCTAGAAACTGGAGGAGAAAGTTTAACGCAAGGTCTTCAAAACTTAATAGATGGTAGACCTTTTACAGAAAACATGGGTCACGCAGGTTTTTCAGGATTTAGTATGTCTATGATAATGAGTGGTTCTAGTTTTAGTTATGGAGCTTATATGAGTAGAAATTCTGATTTTAAAACAAGATCTAAGCTAAGAGATGAACAAAGAAAACTAGACGATTTAAGTTTAGAAAGAGAAAGTCTTAATAAAAAGTTAAATGATGGAAGATATAGTGATGTTAATAAGAAAAAATTTAAAGAAGCTATTAATATAATTGATGGTGACATAAAAAATCAAACCATAGCTGTTGAAAACGCTATGGATAAAATTGAGTCTATAATAAAAAATAATTATAGAGAAGGACATGCTAATTTAATTAAAGGTTTTTTAAGTTCTCAAACAAATTTACAAAATCAAGCTCAAGATATATTAAGCAATGACTCTTTTACTGATCAACAAAAGTCTGATAAAATAAAAGCTTTAAGTAGTAAGTTTCATTTTATTCAAGACTTAATGGATAATTCTTTGTCTGAAAACAGTATGATGAAGTTTAGGCCAGAATTTGATTTATTAGAAGCCGGAGTAAATGAAGATGGTACACCAGATTTAAATGCTCAGCAAAAATTTATGGACTATATGGATGAGTCTGCTGCTTCTATTTTAGCTGAAAACGGAAATGATTCGGTTGAAAACATAAGAAGAGGTGCTTATGATTTATATGTTAGAGATGTTGTAAAAGAATCTAACGTTCAAGCTGGTAAAAACAAGTTTGCTAAACTAAACTTTAAGCAGTATGAAACTGTAGATGATGCTATAAACGCTATAAACAATGGGGACATACTTGGTAAAGCAGATGCGGAAACTAAGAAAAAAGCTATTGAAGGTTTAAAAAGTGGTGCGGATGGATTTGCTGATAAAGCTTCTGGCCTTAGTGTTGTTGTTGTAGATAATCAAGTAGAAAATCAAAGAAAATTTACAGGTGTACATGAAATAGGTCATCAATTGTTTTGGAATATATTTGCTGATAATTCTTCTGCTTTTGCTCCAATAGCAAAACAATTATTAAAAACAACTAAAAGCATAGATCCAAAACTTTATGAAAAAATAATTAAACAAACTGAAAAAGACGGGGATGGTAATTTAAAAACTCAAGAAGTTATAATGAGGTTTTTAGAAGCTGCTGCTGGTGGAGAAATTAAAATGATTCAAAAAGCTAGTGGTTGGAAAGGTCTGTTTGGTGTTATGATTCAAAAAGAATTTGTAGATAATTTTGATTATAATTTTGATTTTAAAGGTGAAACAGATATTGTAAACTGGGTCATAGGTTTAGCTAACAAACTTAAAGATGGTAGTTTAGATTTAGATAAACTAAATAGTTCACCAAAAGGTATAGGATCTACTATAGCTGAATCTTTAGATGTAAAAGGAAATGTTGATGCAGAAACAGATACAATATCTTTATCTCAGGGTGATTTAAAAAATCAATTTGATAGTATTGTACAAAATGAAGATGGTACAAGAAAGTTTGAAAGCAAAGAAGAGTTTGATAATAGTATAGAAAAAGACAACTTACAAGTTTTAATAGAAACAACAAACACTTTAGATGCTTCTATAAGAAATTTACCAGGCGTTACACAAGCATATCTAGATTTAAATCCAGATTTTGTTGAAGATGTTAAAAGAAGAATTTCTGATAAAGCAATGAGTGAGTTTAATCCTGGAAAAAATGAAAGTTTTTTTGGTTGGATGACAGGTAAAAATGTAAGTGGTAAAAGTATAATAGAACTTGCGGCTGGGGATATACAAAATAGAAATAAAAAAGAAATTGACACTAGCTCTATCGATGCTAGTACTAGACAAGTTGCTGATCAAACAACTAATACTACAACAAAATCAGAAGTTACACCTATAATAGACGTAATGAAGTTTGCAAAAAAAGCAGACCCTTCTTTAGATGTAAAAGCTTTTGAACAAGATTTTAATAAAGGTGTAGAAAAATTAGCAAAAGAAAAAGGTATTGATATAACAAATCCTAACTTAACTTCTAAGCAATTACAAGAAATAACACCTTATGATGTTTTAGCTAAAGCGATAGGTATACCAGCCAACAAGCTTTCTAATCCTAAAGATAATTTATCTAAAGCAGAATCATTAAAAGCACAAAGACTGTTATTAACAGCTAAACCATTTATTAAAAATGTAGTTTTAGGCCAAGCTAACAAACAAATACAAACGGTTCCTTCATTAAAACCTGGTGGTAAACCTGTTAAGGTTGGTGGAGAAACATTAGGTTTAGGTAGAAATATATTAAATAAGTTTTTTAATCCACCTAAAAGAGTAGGGAATAACTATGTAAGAACACCTAAAGAATTTAATAATAAAGTTTACGAAGCTTCTATTGGTGTAAAAGATGGTAAGGTTGATCCTAACTATGTACCTAGAGCTGCTGAGTCACAGATAATAAAAGGTTTATTAAAAGGTGTTGCTGAGCAAATGGCTAATAAAGGTGCTAGAAATTTATTAAAAACTAAAGAACAAACAAGTGAGGTTGTAAAATCAAAAGCTAATTTAGAAAGAGGTAAAAATGAATTAGTTTTTAGTGAAGGTATAAATATAAACCCAACCGCTTATGATAAATCACAACTTCAATTTTTTGCGCAAGCAGAAAAAACAGGTAAAAGAGGTGTAGCAGAGTCTAAAGGTTATAAAAGTATAAAAACAAAATCTGAAGAATATATAGGAGGAATTAAACCAATTGAAATTGATGAAGAAGGTACGGTTTCTAAAACAGAATCTTATGGTTTTGTAAAGAAAAGAGGCGTATACGATTTGAGTACTACAGAAATAAAAGCTAGAAATAAATGGGTTCAAGACTTAGCAAAATCAGGTTTGTTTAATGAAGATTTTTTCTGGAGTGGAAATTTTGCTAGCAATGAAAAACAATTGTTTAGAAATACTGCAGAGTTAAAAGCTGTGTTAAAAGGTATTAAATTTGATAACAATAACAAATCAAGAATTAAAAGATTTCATTATAAAAATAAATCACCTAAACAAATTAGAGACTACATGAATAGTCCAGAAGGTAAAGCGGCAGAGGCTGGTAAAATGGATTATCTTTTAGAAATAATGAAAGCTGTACAATCTGACTTAAAATCTAATCCTGAAAATATAACATGGTGGCAAGCTATATTCGATGACTCACAGGATTCACAAAATCATTTTATAAGATCTTTAGCACCTATAAACTTTTTTTCTACAATATCCGATCCTAAAGGTATGGTCGAAGAGCATAGTTTACCGGCGGCAAGAGTTGCAAATTATTTATTGTTAGCTGCTTTTGATCAGCAAATAGATTCAAGATTTGATTTTATAAAAGAAAATTATTTTCAAGGTCAATTAAGAAAAACAGATGATGACAAGCTAAAAGGACCTTGGTTTAATTATCAAAGTAAAATGCCAAAAGAATTTTACACAATGGACAACATGTTAACTTGGATAAGATATAATAATCCTGATGTTGCGGCTGTTGATGGTGGAATTGATTTTAGCACTTACGAAATGGTAAAAGAAGGTAACACTGCTGAAGAATTTTTAGCTCAACAAGCAATGGATGTTGTTGTTGCGTTTGTAGAAAGTGATAATGTTATAAAAAAAGGAATTAAAGCTAACGAAAACATCGAACCATTAGCTTTATCTGCTGCTCCAGAAACATTAAACAAACAATTTAATACAATTATAGAGCAAACATTAGGTGTTGATTCTAAAAAAGTATTTTCAGATATTGTTGCTAAAAGACGTGGGGCTAAAAAAGGTAGGTTCAGACCGTTTGTTCCACCGTCTATGGAAGATTTTCAAGGTTTAATGTATGATCTTTATACTAAAGGAACCTTAGGTGAACAACAAATGGCATGGGTTAAAAAGAATTTAATTGATCCGTATCAAAAAGGTGTTGCTAGCATAGATGTATATAGACAAACACTTAAACAAGATTATAAAGCTTTACTTAAAAAGTTTCCTAATGTTAAAAAGAACTTAGGTAAAATAGTTCCTGGTACAGATTTTACACAAGATCAAGCTATAAGAGTTAGCTTGTGGACAAAAGCAGGTTATGAAATACCTGGTATATCTAAACGTGATGCTAAAAAATTAAATGATTTTGTAGATAAAAATCCTGAACTAGGTTTATTTGGTGAAGGTGCATTACTTGTAAGTAAACAAGATAAGTGGGCCAAGCCGGATCCTTATTGGGACGTACAAAGTATACTATCTGATTTAAACAACTTTACAAACAACGTTGGTAGAAAACAGTTCTTAGAAGAGTTTAATGCAAACGTTGATGCTATATTTTCTAAAGAAAATTTAAACAAGCTAGAAGCATCCTTAGGTAGCAACTGGCGATCCGCAATGGAAGATTCTTTGTATCGTATGCGAACTGGAACAAACAGGCCATCAGGTGCAGACAAACTTACTAATGCTTTTTTAAATTGGACTAACAATTCTATTGGTGCTATCATGTTCTTTAACAGAAAATCAGCATTGTTACAAACCATATCTTCTGTAAACTTTTTAAATTGGAGTGATAATAACCCTGTAAAGGCAGCTATGGCTTTTGCAAACTTTCCTCAGTTTATAAAAGATTTTGCATTTTTATGGAACTCACCTAAGTTAAAACAAAGAAGAGCAGGTTTAAGAAGTGATGTTAACGAAGCGGAAATAGCAAACGCAGTTAGAGGTGCTACAAACAAAGCACAAGCAATGATTTCTTATTTACTTAAAATAGGTTTTACACCTACACAACTTGCGGATAGTTTTGCTATTGCATCAGGTGGTGCTACGTTTTATAGAAACAGATTAAATACTTATAAAAAAGATGGATTAACAGAAGAAGAAGCTTCTAAAAAAGCTTTTGAAGATTTTTCTGAAACATCAGAAGTTAGTCAGCAATCAGCAGATCCTATGTTTATATCTCAGCAACAAGCAGGTATATTAGGTAGATTAATTTTAGCATTTCAAAACACACCAGCTCAGGTTACTAGGTTGTTTAAAAAAGCTAGTAGAGACTTTATAAATGTTAGAGGTGATCAAAAAACTAACATGTCTAAGATGGTTTACTACGGTGCTATTCAAGGATTAATATTTGCAGCTTTACAAAATGCTATATTTATAGGTATGGATGAAGACGATGAAGACGAAGATGTGCAAAGAAGAAAAGACTTAAAACAAAGTAGAATACTTAATAGTATGACAGATACTTTACTAAGAGGATCTGGTGTTTATGGAGCAATTGTAGCAACACTTAAAAATACTATTAATACTTATTATAGAGAAAAAGATAAAAGTGCTTTTGGAAAAGAAAATGCAAACGTAATATTAGAAGCGTTAAATCTTTCACCACCTATAGGTTCTAAGCTTAGAAAAATATCTAATGCCTTAAAAACAGAAGACTTTCAATCAGATCAAATAGAAAAAATGGGATGGGATGTTACATATAAAGGAAGAGTTATATTAAGTCCTAAGTATAATGTTATAGCTTCAACAACAGAAGCATTAACAAACATACCATTAGAAAGAGCTATGAATGAATTTTTAGCTTTATCAGAAATGATGGATCAAAGAAACTCTACGCTACAAAGAATAGCTTTAGCTTTAGGTTATAGAGCTTGGGATGTTGGTGCAAAAATAGAGGAGTTTGATGAAATAAAAATTGAAGCAAAACAAGATAGAGCTGCGGCAGCAAAAGAAAGAGCTAGGTTAAAAAAAGAAGAAGCTGCTAGATTAAAAGAAGCAGAAAAATATAAAGGTAAAACTGAAGAACAAATAGCTTATATAAAACGTTATGATGTTATAATGAAACAAAGAAAACCAGAGCAAGTTAAAACATTGTCAGAACTTGGTTTAACCACTAAACAGATTAATGCTTTGAAATACGAAAAAGATAGAGCAAAAAAAATAATAGAATTACAAAATAAAAAACAATAACATGGAATCACCCCTACTTAAAAAAATGATGAAAAAGCCAAGTTGCTGGAAAGGTTACGAAGCAAGAGGTAAAAAGAAATCTCCAAGTGGAAAGAAAAACCCTGATGGAAGTCCTAAAATGGTTAACAATTGTGTTAAAATTGGATCTAAAAAGAAAAAATAATATGGATGCTAAAAAATTAAAATTAATATCAAGTGAGCTAAAAAAAGCCTCTAAAATGCATAAAGCACAAGCTTTAAAAATAGACGGTATGCTAAAATCTTTAAAAACTAAAAAATGAAATTATGGAAAATTGTCCTTATTGC
>WLWF01001375.1_pt1 | contig 20130 bp, 24 predicted proteins | sample 6718331 | NCBI WGS metagenome assembly WLWF01 (sample SAMN12718692, study PRJNA515312) | sponge metagenome | isolation source: marine sponge | host: Mycale hentscheli | place: New Zealand: South Island, Marlborough, Capsize Point | collected 2003-05-01
AAGCAAGAACCTTAGATAATCCAAGATTGAAATTAATAATAGAATTGCTAGATTCAAGAGTTGAGAAATATGAAGTAATAGAATTAAATTCTAAAACACCAGTATCCGGAGATGATACACCAGTTTCTACTTCACATGTTACTTCAAGATTAGAGAATTCATAGAAAGCATTAACAATATTAGCAGTTAGAGCATCACTAGAATAAAAGAACTGACTATCGGGGGCGAGGTGGATTTCAATTTCTAGAGGAACTTTATCTAATGGTAGTTTAGAAACCCCAAGGGTAAGTCCAGAAGGCAATGGGATACAGAAAACCGAGTTCCTTGTATTACGAATTACACTATCACGGAACGATTGATAATTAGGCATAATTAAAGCAGTCTTAGATAGATGTCCCGCCGTGTCTTGGGTTCCCGCCATAGCGGGCATATAGGAACTCATAAATCGTCCATAGTGTCTAATATGTTCAATTACTTGTTTAGTTTCTGCGTGGCGAAAAACTAGTTGATCGATAGCAGCGTAAACACCGAGTTTATGGGAGGCACGTAGTTCAGTTCCTAAACCTTCTTCGGGGTGAGCAGTTCCAGCAGCATTTCTCCATATATTGAAATCACCCGACAGACGAAGAGACGATAAATCTAACATAGCATCTTGGCGACCAAGGGTTACAGTAAGGATTGGATTACCACGAGCATGAGAGACTTTACCGGAGGCGGGAACATTATTGGGCTGAACGTTTAAATACTTGCGACTCATTTTATATATTAATATACATAAAATAAATTTAAAATAAAAAATAAAAAAAGATACATAGATAAAAATATGTCTAAAATTGACATATGACATAAAATTGACATATTGAAAATAATATTATAGAGACTTGTTTAAGAGGATATTGCTAAAATTGACAGAATGCCTATGAAATGGCATTCTCTTAAGATTTTTTTAAAATCTTGACATAATGGGATTTCATTATAATGTTACGGAAACTGAATCCCCACGGATTGACACTCTGCGAATATGGAATACAAAGCAGAAGAGTAGTTTATCCTTTTCCGGTGCTTGGTCTACACCAGCAGCAGTAGTTTCATTATAGAATAATTGTAGCTGATTAGATTTATTATTTAGATTTGCTACACCATCATTTAGAGCATATGCCCGTCCAATCAAGAAATTACGATTGTAATCAACAAATGATCTTGGAACAACTCCCGCTTGATTCAGTGCTTTTTCTAATTCAATTAGAGGCTGTGCCGAGATACTAACACCCTTATTAATCTTGGATACAACAATAGGACGAGATGGAACAAGTTTATCATCTACAACCATTTGATAAGAAGTAAGACGATCAATAATACCACACTGACCGCTACGGATAGAATGAAGTTGTCCGTCCATATCAGTTGCCTCTTCTTCATATGTTTCTTGTGTTCCCGCCATCATTGCCGGTGCCGATAGGACAGTAGCATCAGTAGGCATGATAATCATAGATTTAGCACGAGTATTAGATACCGGAACATTAACAGTTGCATTGCGGTTAGTCTTCAATAGTGAATGTTTGTAATTGGTAACACTTGGAATATCAATTTCTATCGAACCACCATCTCTCATTCTCTTCATCATACCCGCTTCATATTGTGGGTCTAATCCTACTTGCTGAACAACTATCTGAGCATCGGAGATTGTTGTGGTTGCGGCATAAGAAGTCGTAGGGGCGATAAGCTGAGTAGTTAAATCGTCTACTTGAACACGTTTAGTATCAAGAGCAGCACTAAATACAATAAAACCATCCGTTGTTGCGTCAACACCAGTTCCAACACTACTATTTCTAAATGCTGATACAGTTAATTTAACATAACCTCCATCAAGTGTTATATCGGTAATTGTTGGATGTGTTTGAACTGCTATTGCTCCACCAACAGTTAGAGAACATTCAGTAAGTGGATCATCAATCTTACATATACCAATCTTTTCACCCTTTACAAATGGACATTGTGCGACACTTCTCATATTGTTTTGTTTGCCTAAAAATATTTCAGTTCTATCAGTAACATCATCAACCCCTAAGTTTGCTCCAGCCGCATCAATACCATGAAACACCGGATTCTGCTTCATTCTACGATTACGATTTACACTATCTAACTGCTTAAGATATTTACCGGGGTCTTCAAGGTCTAATTCAACAAAGAGACCATCGGTCATAAGAACTGGGAAGATTTTAGCACCACCATCAGCAAAAAGACCACTATGTATTGGGAGTGAAAGTTTAGCAGTTACAAAGTCAGTTTCATCACCCCAATCACGACCAGCGGGAACAGTAGATACCGGTTTGTAATATGGATTAGAATCTAAATCAACATTACTTGATACTGAAGTTCCAAGAGTTCCACGATTCTCAACAGTCTGAACAAGAGAACCTTCTTTCAATGCTCTCATTTTTCGCATACTATCATCTTGATTGTATGAATACTGCATTTGGACTTTAGCATTGTAATCACTAATCTCTTCAAGAAGAACAGCACGGGTGCCGGAATAAACCCTCAGATTCTTCACTACACTCTGACCCCCAATAAAAGGATCAAGGTGGAGACGAGTTGGTGTAGAACCAGCGGGAAGTGCTACTTTAACATCGAACTGAAGATAAGAATTTTTACCATCCATAAATTTAACAGTAGAAGGAATCTCAAAATCTACCCTACGACCGGACTGACCGGCTGTGGATGTATACGATAAACCATTAGTTGAAGGAACCGAAACTTGGGTCTGACTAACCTTTATTTTATCATCATTTCGCCAATAAGAACTCATTTTATAATAATAGAATATAAAATAAATCTTGATAAATAAATTAAAAAAAATTAAAAAAATTAAATCAATACTTACCCTCACCGAAGGAGAGGTTGATTGACATTGTCATAGTCAATACTTACATTGTTCTTCCAGTAACTTGAGAAACATTCTGAGCTACAGTTTGGGATCTTCTCTGTGATGTGATATCTTGTTCTTCTTTTTCTTTACTTTCGGCTGCTGATTCTTCATCTCCAACACCTTCTACCACTGAACTAACTAATCCAGTAATTGCCCCCGCTGCCTCCAACGTGAGACCTAATGGTGGAATCCCCGCAGTTGCTAATCCCGCAAGTTCTAATCCGGATCCAACTATATTACCAATATTTCCCACACGTTGTGCTGAATTACTTCCTAAAGCATCTAAACCTCTTTTACCTTCCATGAATCTACCAACATCAGCAGCAATATCTACACCACCACCTAAACCAGCAATACCAACTCTACCAACTTTACCAGCAAATTTAGCAATATCTCCAGTTGCTTTTTCTGCTGTTTCTAATGCTACTTTCTCTCCTTCTCTTGCTGTTGCTGATGTTCCAATACGTTCAACACTTTCATCTACTGCTGATGCTAGACCCCCAGTTTCGTCTGCTGCTTCAGCAGTAAATAATCCTACCGGTTCTGCTGCTTCTGTAGAAATACCCGCAACATCTCCAGCACTAGTTGCTAATGGTCTTCCAGAAAATCTAGTTGCTAATCTTTGTAGTGTTTGGGGATTTACTCCTCTAGCAAATCTTTCAGCACCTATTTCCCCTCCCTCTCCTAATTCACTTACTGCTCTTCTCAAATCTTCCGGAGTGCTTATATCTCCCACCGGACCAACTCGTTCTGCTCCAGCTTCTCTTGCCATTCTTTCTCCCAAAGTAGTTTTAACAAATTTACCCACTCTTGATAATCCAAGTTTATTAGCAAGTGGTTTACGTAAACCATCTCTCGCAATAAACTTTGAAGCAGACGCAGTTCCACTTACTATATTCTTTTGTGCTGCTGCTTTTCTATCATCATCTTGTTCAGCATTTGCTCTATCTAATTCTTCCGCTAAACCATTATTAAAATCAGTTGCTGCTATACTTGCCTCACGGGCTTCTTGAGTTTGTGCGTTGGCTTGTCCGATACTAGCACTCGGTCCATACAAATCCATTTTATATTATAATATAGTTTTTTATTTTTTTTAATTTAAAATAATTTTTTATCACCCTCAGCAATCTTAGTCTCAAATCTAATGTATGCGGTTGCTGGATTAGTTTGCATATCAAGGTATAAGAAAGAGTAAGGGGCATCTTCTATCGCTTTTTTATATAAATCCATAAATATATTAGGAAACATATCACCATATTCTTCTGTTATCTTTTCTAACTCTTTTTGATTTTGTTGTTTCATGATAATTACGTCTGTGGCGTTATTTCTAATTAAACCGGAAACAGCCCTAAAAGATTGAGTTGTGAAACCTAATAATGCTATACCGTAGTGTCTAAATCTTGTTGCTAAAAATGAGACAGCGTTAGTTTTTTTGAAGTCTTTTGTTAAAATATCGTCTAGAAAAATTGCTACAGAACCTCTCTCAAAATCGTCCATTTTCTTTTGACTTTCTATAATGTCCGTAATCATCTCATCATTATAATGGTCTTCACAATCAAAATATTTATTTAATAATTTACCCTTGGGGTCAGCATTAAGAGTGTTACTTATAATCTTAACTATATCGAATTTATCTTTATACATATCCGGATTACATAATAAATTTACAAGTAGATTGGATTTACCTTGTTTTACTGATCCAACAATTAATAATAGACTTGGAGGCTGTGGAAGGTGCGGATGAATGTCACTAAATCTATCATCGGGGTCGGGATCTTTAACCTTGAAGACGACTGGAGCTTTCTTTGGTTTCTTTTCCATTTATAATATATTATATATATATTAATATAAAAAAAATATAAGTTAAAAACTCACCATATCCAACCTTTTGATATTTCCTCTTCTTTCTTTTCTTGCTTCTTAATATAGTCTTTAATTAATGATATATCAGCTCTTATGCTTATTAAATCCACTTTGATTTTATTAATGTTTTGATTGATAATGTGAATTTCATTCTTCACTTTCTCAATCGGTTTTGTTTCAAAGGGGTTGCTATAATCGCTCATATATTAAATCAAAATATTATTATATTTCATAACAAATTAAAAAATAAATAATAATAAATATGGATTCTATTACCCCAAGACCATTACCGGATAATATAGATGAATGGTCGGATGAGATAGAGGAGTTATTGAGTGAATGGGGTGAGGTTAGTATGTGTTATGCTTACTTACATAATTATAGCACAAGGAAATATAAAAAGAAATATCAAAATCTTCAAATCCCAATTATCGTTTTATCAACTCTAACTGGTGTTGGTAATTTCGCAGTTGATAGTTACATACCAGTTGATTATCAACACGGATTCACGGCGGTTGTTGGGGGATTCAATATCTTCTGTGGAATCCTTGGAACTCTTGGATCATTCTTGAAATACGCTGAAACATTTGAAGGTCATAGAATTAGTGCTTTAGCTTGGTCTAAACTCGGGAGAGCGATTGAGATTGAATTATCATTACACGATAAGAAGAGAAAACCTTGTAGAGATTTCTTGAAAGTGTGCCGTGCTGAATATGACAATTTATTGGAATCATCACCCAATATTGATCTTGATATAATTAATATGTTTAATAAGAAATTCAATGATGATTATCCGAATGTTAGAAAACCAATTATATGTAATGGTCTTAAGGCTATTGTGCCGTATAAGAATCACACAACAATTACAATTAAGGAGGAGGAAGAAAAAGAAGACCACGAAGCGCAGCAGCAGCAGCAAGAGGAGGAAGAAGAGCAAGTTGCTCCTTCGGTGCCGGCTCCTTCGGTGCCGGAAATAGAACCATAAGTGGTATAAATCTAATTATGTCAATTTTAGACATATCCATTTTAAAAAGACATATAGAATTTATTTTTTAGACACTTTTTTTTTCACTATGTCAATTTTAGACATAATTAGATTAATACTACTTTTATATGAAATAATAGAGAAATATAAAGAAGCAATTGATTTTTAATAAAATAAAATAAAAAATAATAATTAATTGAAATTATTTTATTGATTTATACTATAAAAGGATGAGTTTTATACCGGAAGTTAAAATGGATTTCATACCCGATGATATAACTGATGATGAGAGTGAAATTGGTGTTGAGGAGATTGAGGAGGTTGAGGATTTAGAAGTTCCAAAGCAAGAGGAGATTGAAGAAGAAGAGATTGAAGAAGAAGAACCACATGCCCGAGTGCCGGAGAAAATACCGAAAATACCCAAGGCTAAATCCAAGAGAGATGATATGGATGTTAATGACATATTCAATATGCCTCAAGCAGTCATAGATCCTAATGTTAAGTTAACTAAGAAGGGAAAGCCTCGAAAGAAGCGTCCTCCTATGACTGAAGAACATAAGGCTAAACTTGCATTAGCAAGGGAGAAGGCGATGGCTTCAAGAAAAAAGAAAGCCCAAGAGAAGAAAGAAAACAAAGCATTAGAATTAGAGGAAAAGGAATTATTAAAGAAACAAAAGGTAAAGAGAGTAAGGAAATTAAAGGAAGAGGTTGGAGAAGACGACGAGGCTCCTCAGCCATCTAAAACTATAAAAGAAAAAACATTTTCTAAACAAGATTTAGAAGAGGCACAATTACAAGCGATCATGAATTATGAAAAAATTCGTAAATCAAGAAAAGAAAAAAAGAAGATAGAACAAGAAAAGAATAAGGAACAAGAAGCATTGAGAAACCAAATAAGGAGAGCAGTTGCTCCTCCACAAAAAGAATATAATAATCCCTTCCAAAATTGTTATTAATAAGAAAAGTAGTATTAATCTAATTATGTCAATTTTAGACATAATGAAAAATAAAGTGTCTAAGAAATAAATTCTATATGTCTTTTTAAAATGGATATGTCAATTTTAGACATAATTAGATTTATACCACTAATGACCATCATCTAATGATTGACAATATGTTTCCCATACTCTAACACATTCATTTAATGTTTCGCACCAAGTAAATCCACAACTTAAACAACAACCATTCTCGTCATAAGGTGATTTTATCATTTGAGACAAAATAAAGAATAACATTTACTTTATATTAGATATTAATTTGGATATGTCAATTTTAGACATATTGAATTTAATATAAAGATTAAATGTTGTCTATACTTAAATATAGCGAAGAATTGTATGGAATCCACAAATGGTAAAGCATTAAAAGCACTCAAGGATATAATTACCGAACTCAATAATATCGTTGAGACAATACGACAAGAAAATTGCAACTTAATAAAACAAAATAAAGATATTCAAATTAAAAATAATATATTAAATGAAAAAATAAAAAACATAAATGAGATCATTTCAGTTTAAACATTTTTTTATAATTCTTAATATTAGTATTTCTTGATGTCGAATCACCCCACAATATATAATAACTTAAATGAGCGGGAGACATATAATCCGTCTTATCTAAGTTCCCTTTATGACGATTTCTATATTTATCTCTTCGTTGCTTGTCTTTGTGGATTGTATAATCTTCATACCTTACGTCTCCAAATTGTGAAGTCTTTATCTTCTTACCTTCGGCTCCATAAAAGATTGCCTTGAGTTTCTTATTCTTACCCGTTCCTTTCTCCACAACCATTTTAATCATATTATTTATATATAATATGATTAAGATAAAAAATTTATACATTAATAGAATTAAATTACTTTAAAGATTGAAATCCTTCCTCATCCATTTCAACTTCATAATCACTTTCACTTTCTGCCGAACCTTCACTATTACTTAAACTATCTCGTCTCATAAATTTCGGAACATAATCGGGATCTATCTTAACATTATCCTTGAATTCAGAGATTAAATCCGGACGTCCAAACATAGCTAACACACTAACAATTTCATCATAAGCAATTTGATCCATTCTATACCTTATATTAGAAAATTATTCTAGATATTTTACCTTAATTTCATCAATTGATTTATCTTCTTCTAAATCAGCATCTAATGATTTCACTAAATCTTCATAACTCCATTGTTGTTTAAAACTAGAACAAAGGAAATATCCCCACCATTCATTTTCACCTTTTAACCATTCCCGAGTTCTAAATAATTCATTTTCTTCTTCAGTCCATTGTCTGTAAATTCCAAGCATTTATGATATATAATATATTATATTTTATATATTATTAAATTTATTTTTTATTTTTTTTTACTTCTTGCTTTTCTAAAGCCATAATATCATCAATAATACCCGTTGGAGTTCTTCTTACTTTTTGTATCTTATATATGACAGCACTCGTTTTATCAACATTAGCATATTTACCATCACTATCATGAATAGATGTTGTTATATCAGCAATCATAGTTGGTTTAGTTATTGTAAATTGTATATCACTTGGATTACCTAAGAAATAATCACTAGCACCACTATACTTATCCACTATTCCAATTATGGGAAGATTAGCACCAGTAGGATTACCACCAATCGCACTAAACCCTTCTAAAATATTACTTCTTATTGTATAATATGGTCTCAATACACTCTTTTGAATAGATGATGCAGTTATATTAGTGCTTGTAGTTAATATATTAACTTCACCCCAAAGTTCTAATGGAGCAGCATTTGAGGGAGTTCTAGCAGTATCACCACCATCACCGGAAAAAGTCCATAAATAATTACCTCCAAGATGCCTTGCCCTATAATCTACAACACAATTAGGATAAGGTAATGATGTATAATACATAACAGCACCATATTCATTTGTAATATAACTTTTAGTATCAGTTGTTACAACTTCAGCATTAGTTGTTGGACGATATAATAAATCACTATTTTCATTATCAACTCTTCTTGTTAAAACATTTAAATTTGATGGTGGAGCATTTACAGCATCATAATCAAAACCTAAAATATCCCATAAGCTATCTTCCCAATTATCTCTATCAAAACCCCAATCATCAATATAAATACCACCATGTGAATCGAATACTGTATATGCTTCTATATTATCATTCCAACCATTATATTTTTGTGTGTTTCCTCCAAGATTGCTATAAGTTGTGTTTATTTGCTTAGGAGTTTCGGGATAAACATTAGTCCTATATGCTTGATCATTTCTTTGATAGGGTTTAAAAGTAGGACTAAATCCAAATTGACAAGGTCTTGGATTAATTTTATATACTGTTTGTCCGGCATCTTGATTAGCTACTGGTGGTGCTATTGTCCTTTCATCTAAAGATAATGCTGGTGTTCTTGTATCACTATTAATTGCCGTAGCACCATTTCCAGCATTTCTATCATTACCAACATTATTACCAGTATGAAATCTAGATAACTCAAATCTATTTGTTTCACCATTATATCTTAATTCGGGATTATTAGCACCAACATAAGTCATTGTCATATATGGATTTAAATCAGTAACTTTATCCAAATTAATATAACTTCTAATAAAATTAATTGTTCCGGGGAATGGAAACGTGGTATCAATTCCTCCCGATCCGGTTTGATTACTTGCTGAAACTCCAATATCAGTATTAGTATATCCACTATAAGGAGTTAATATACATGTTGAATATGCTGAACTATGAAAATCATAACCTATTCTTCTACCTTCTTTAATTTGTTCAATAGTCGTGCCGAGTGGTTCATTATAAAAGTTTCTAGAAACACCACCAACACCATCATTAGTAACTTTAATCAAAAATATATCATCTAATCTATTACCACTATCATCATAATTTGCTGTTCTTACTGGAATAGCAAAACCCATACTTAATCCAGTAGTATATCCATTTGCTGGGATAAATTTATCTCTTAATGTATCATCATATTTAAAAAATACTGGTAAAGTCATTTGGTCTTCACTATCAAAAAATCCACCCCTTAAACTAAACATATCATCTCCAAAAGTTTGTGTATTAAAAGTTGCTGTTTGGTCTGTTGTAAAAACATTCATATGGAAGAACCTACTATTTTGAATGGTAGGTAAAGTATTTGTTCCTAATTTAAAATCTTCATATAATTGCGATTCTTGTAATTTATCCCATAATTCGGGATATAATGCTTGAGTATCAAAAAAGTCTCTTATAATTTTTAAATTTTCTTCAGTATATAAAACATTAAAAGTAATACTTGTATCTTCATTAACACTTTGCACCGCTGGAATACCTTGAGTTCCTACTGTTTGGAATCCTTCAAAATCATCTTTCCTATCTAATAGTATTGTTCCACCACTATCTCTAATCGTAGGTTGTTGGTCATTTAATAATTTCGCCATTCCACGACCACTTTCAAATATCTCGGGTCTCTTCACAGCAATATATCCAAATGTAGAAATATAATCAACTGCTAATTGGTTTATATTAGCATCCGTAACTGGTAGCACTTGTTCTAAATATTTAGTTAATGTTTCTTCACATACATTATAAATATTCTGACAATTGATTGGTTTAAAGGTATTTGTTTCAATTGTTTTTGTTACACTTCTTACATTAACATCTTGATCATATATCTGAAAGATATCTTCATTTTTAGTTTCAGTTAATTGTTGAGTAATTTGTGAAGCAACAGCACTTGGAGTATTAAAACCTTTATTCACTTTAATATCAAGTTTTTCACGATATCTTATATATTTTGCTTCTTGAAAAATACCATTATGATAATTTTTAGGGAATTGTTCGGTATCATTATTACCCAAACCATCTTTACCTTTAGCACCAATGCTGTAAGCAATCTTATCTTTAATAAATAATGTAAATCTTTTATTATCAACTTTTTGTTTTAATATTTTAGAACTACTTTCACCAACTTTAAATATCCAATCATCAAAACAAAAACAACGGATATTGGTAACGAATTTAGTTCTTCCTTCATTTAATCCATCAAATTCACTATATTGCTTAGGATAGTCCCTATCAATATCTCCCCTAGTATCAAATCTACTTATAAATCTTCTTGGTTGTTGAATATAATTAGGATATTCATTTATAGTAATATAATAACCATAAACTAAAGGTGCTAAATTATCTCTTAAATCAACGGTTTCATTAGACTCTTCAGTTGTGGTAATACTTCTATAATATCCTAAACGATATTTAGGATCATAAGTAGTAGCCATTTTTCTATAATAGTCATTATAATCAATTTTACTATATGTTGCTACTGGATTACTACCCTTGCTTTCTCCTTTGAACTCTATTGTTTGAGGATTACCGGCTCCCAACTCATTTACAAATGCTCTTTCTAGACTAACTTTATCACCAACATCTAATCTCACAGTTTCATTTAAAGGATTTGTAAAAATAGCGGGATTAGAATCATTACCAGTCCTACTTTCTACTGAAGCAAGACGATTACAATTGATAAGTTTTGTGTCTGTGTATTCACTCATTTATAATATGAGGATATAAAAAAAGTATGGATAAAAAAACTAACATTAAAAAACAAAACCCTTCTCAATAAGAATTTTACATTTACATTCATGCTTTTCCTTAAATTTATCGAGGTTATTATTCTTCTTATAATAATTATACAATGATCTTGCTTTCACGAATTCTTTATTATCTTGATATTGATTCCCTTTCATCTCCTTACCCTTATTATGATAATGATTTTTTGCTCGTTCTCTATTCTTTAATTTAAATTCTTCACTATGCTTACTTACTTCATGATAATATTTATTCTCTCTTTCTCTCTTCTTTTTGTAATCAGTTAATACTTTAGCAATTTGTTTTTCAGTTAAATCCATATTATTTATATACTTATATATAGAAAATTATTTTTAAATATATATATTGGTTAGATGAATTTTAGACATATTTTAATTTATTTCTTTTGGCGAATATGCAAACACACTATACTTTTAGCAGTTAATGCCGTGCATAGCGTTTCATCTTCATACACAAAATCAATATCAAATGAATTGACAAGTAATTCAGTTGGATTATCCAATGATATATATGTTTTTTCGTGTGGCTCGAAGTATAATCCACCCGTCTCATTACCACTATTATCAAATCTTGGTAAATGAGCAATAATTTTACTATTAGTTCCCTTACGAGCATTAACCGAGTTTTGAGTAAAGTTATTCAACCGAATAAATAATGAAATATTACTAATAAGTTTAGGAATACTTGTAGATGTATTTGTTGAAATTAATGGTGTAGAATCATTTGGTCTTGATACTGGATCTCCAACAAATCCCAGAGTTGATTGAGTATTACACAATTCAGTATTAACTCTACCATAAGCATCGCTTCTTGCTGTGATAATTATACTACTATAATCAGTTAAAACATTTGATGTTCCCGATATACCTTTTGGAGCAAGTAAACCAATAGCACCAACACCATGACTAGTAGTTGTCCTACTAAAATTATTCCAATCTCTCAATTCTAATTCTCTACAGAATACAGTTTGATTATATTGTTGAGACCAACCCCACCAATCATAATTAAAATATTTAGTTTCATCATATTTAGGATATGCTGTATAATGCTCAACACTATCAAGAGTGATAGCTTTACCAACAGCAGCAGTTCCACCAATACTTGCTAAAGCACATACGGGATACATAGCCCATTTAGCAGCATTTACTGGATTTAAACATTGATTTTTAACAGCCCCCGCTGCTCTTAAAGTTGTATAATCACATAGTAATACTTCAGCTGCTTTATCATCAATTAAATATATCTGTAATTCTTCATTTTTCAATACAAATTTAACTTTTTCATAATTGGATCCATTTGTTCCTATATCATATTGAGCATTAAAATTAGCATTCCATGCTCCATAATAAGTAACTTCATTAACATAATTAGCAGATCCACCAGCTATTGCTGTCCTTGATCCCGATTGATAAACCCTCAATTCCGTTCCAACTCTAACAACAGAAACATCACTATACCACAATTGACCGTTAACAAATACACCTTCTCTTAATGCTGCTGTTCCGGGAGGTGAAAAATAGTCGGGACGATAAGCAAAATCTCCAACAGCAGTATCTCTTGGTTGATTAATTCTAGATAAACCAACCATCCACGCAGAACCCGCAACATTACAATCTTTAATATCAAAAATACATTCTCCGGATTGCTGAGAAATTGGATATTCTCTATTTTGAGCGTAAAAACCTCCTTCAGTTGTTGATGTAATAACTCCATCTACTTGACCCGAACCATAAGTAACACCATCATCATTTTTATTAAGAGGAGTAAAAACAATATCTTTAGCAGCACGAGCGGTCTTAGCAGTCTGTTGAACGGCAGCAAATTTAAATCCTTCAAATACTTCACTACTACTATCATAAGCAGCAGTAACCGCTAAATTAGAAGTAGTAGCACTATTAATTAAAGAAGGATGAAATACCGCTTGATTCATACCTTTTTGGATTTGTCCTACCATATCAGCAATATTAACTTCATTCCTTTCATCTCCCGCTCGAAATGCTTCACCGGAGCCAATAACACCACGAAAGGGAACAGTTGTTGAATTCTCAATATTATCATTAAATAGATCTTCTACTGGTGTGCCGAAATAATGACAGAAACCACTATTACCCCTTGTAAGAACAAATAAACCATTCTTATTAATTTTAGCACTCTGCAATGCAATTTCACTATTAGGAGGTATTTTCATAGTATTCAATAACCTATTCTGATACGAATAAGGCTTGAAAGCATTAGACATCTGGGGATTATTCTCTTGTCCCACATTAGAAGTAATAACTAAACTCATTTTATAATTATATAATATATTTTTTTATACCCCCAAAAAAAAATAATTAATATTATTATAATGCCTAAAAAGAAATCAATATATGTGAAACCAATTACCGATCATAATAAGATTCAACTTAATATCAAGAAGGATTTAGATGATGATAAAAAAATAAAACCCGAAAAGGTTTTTGAAGGGTATAAGAAAAAAACAAGTAAAAAGAAATCAAAATATTAAATTTAAAAAAACCGATTTTTAAATATGTCAATTTTAGCAATAACAAGAATAATAGACATATTGCTCTCCAATCATCAAGGGTGTTTATTTTAAGAGATGTCAATTTTAGACATAATGTCAATTTTAGACATAATTGACTTAAAGATTATTTTATAAGTTAAAGTATAGAAAAAACAATGACCTCAATTCCTAAATCAATCCACAATCACGTAAACTTAACTGATGATGAAATCCACGGCTATTATAGTCTAACTCCCGTAGATGAAGATTATGAAATTCACTCTAAGAGATTAAACAAGGTATTAAATGAATATGTAAATACAAAAGAATTCAAGACTCCTAATGCGAAGGCTAGTTTTAAAAGTCAGATAAAGAGAATGATTAAGAATGGTGAAACTCACACCGCTAAATATGAGGCATTTAATAATTGGCGTCTAAGAAAGATTCATTTTTATATTTCTAAACAGAAGGATTGGTTATTAGAGATGGACAAGAATAACTCTCAACCGGTTATGGATCCCATTCAAAAGGATGAAGAGATTGAAAGACTCAAGAAACTTCTTGAAGAGAAGGATAAGATTATTGAAGAGAAGGATAAGGAGATTGAATCATTAAAAGCGGGTAAGGTTGTAGAAGAAGAACCAACCGAAGACCCTTATCAAGCGTTATATGATGATAGTGATTATAGCGATGATGAAGAAGAGGAAGAAGAAGTCATTATAGAAAAGCCTAAGATTCAACCCAAGAAGCCCAAGAAGATTGAAGTAAAGAAGATTGATGAAAAAGAAGAGATTAAGATGATCAAGGAGGTGTATGAGAAAACTAAACCCGTAATTGTAGATGAATATGTAAATGACAATGCAATTGATAAATTCTGTTATAATTATGATTACAGCCAACATCTAGAAGAATATGAAGAAGGTGAATACTCCTTGAATGAAATTGTAGATAAGATTTTCTCTCAACTATTAAAGAAGGTGGGGACAATCAAGAAACAATCTCAACGTAACTCTATAATTAAATTCATCAAGGATGAATTAGAAGAAAATGATATATGTTAATATTCATTATTATATTCCTCCCATTCGTGTTGAATAGATTTAAATTTTTCTTCATCTCCCCCTTTATCGGGGTGATGCTTCAAGATAAGTTCCCTATACTTCTTTTTAATGTCTTCTTCACTTGCCGACCTTTTCAACCCGAATGGCTTCGGTGAATCATAACCTTTCTCAAATGGATCACTAAAATAATTGCTGTCTTCATAAAAATATTCTTCCTTGTAATCATCGGGTAATTCATCGCGACCACCGAGATTAATGTGAGACCAACTTCCAGAATAAAGATCATTAAGTCTCATAAATAATATATATCAATATTTTAATTGATATAATATAATAAAATCTTAAACTAATCTAATATTATACCTCTTTAAGTGCTAAAAAGGCATTTTTTAGGTATATATTTTAAAATATATACCATTTTTTTAGATCTAAAATCTCTTTAAGTGGTATAATAATAGATTATATACTTAAAATAATAATATCTATACATATATATAGAGAAAATGACTATCTACAACGGATCACAAGGCTCACTCAATTTATATTACAAGGGATTACTCATCAGTTCATTCCCCTTGAGTAAAAAGAAAACATTCGAAACATATCAATATCAAGGTGAATACTTAATATTGAAATCTATGAGGAAGAATCTTAAAGTGAGACATATTATACATACATTAACACATTTCTGTAATATGATACACAAGAGAAAGTTAAATAAACAATCAATTAGAAGAAGTGATCATGAAATGTTTATTTCTTGTTTATTCGGTTTAATGAAATTAAAAATAATTGATAATGATATTGAAAATGGATATTTAATTATGCCTAAGAAGAAAACTTAACATTATATTTTTTAGTTATATGATTATCTACTTTTCTTGCATTACCTCCTAATATATAACTATACAAGCGACTATATGCCCAGCTCTGCGGCGATTGATTGGGACGAGATCCCGCTGAATAATATGCCCCCTCACCTTTCTTGAAAACTTCATCAATTGCTTTAAAAGGTATTCCAGTTACTTTTGCTATATTTCTTTTACTTCTTCCTCCTTTCATTTCATCTAATTGTTTTCCATACTTCTTATTAAATTTAACTGTCCAACTTGATTGTCTGGGTCTTGCTGATGTCTTTGGTCTAAATGTTCCTTCAAAGATTGATTTAATTTGTTTCTGTCTATCATAACCTTTAAGATTACCTATATAATTTTTAGGCACCATTTTACTTTCACCCTTGTAAGTGATCTTAACTTTTTCAACCATTTATTAATCTAATAGATTTTTTAATTAAACACGGATAAATCTATTTTTAATAAATTACATTCCAAACCACGCATATCTCCACCCCAAGTCTTTTTATATTGATTTAACTTTTTTCTTTGATTGCTTAAATGTTCCTTATTTTTTTCACGATATAGTTTGTTTTCTTTATTCTTTCGATCTTTATTTTTTTTATAGTAATCTTTATCATAGTTTTCATAATCGTGTATAGTATTATATCTATTTACACATTCTATCCTATCTATCCAATATTGTTCTCTTTCATTTCTATTAGATTCATCACAAGTTTCTAATTCATATATTTCACAATTATCTAAATCTAATTGCGATGATGTCAATTTTCTATCGCGATTTTTATCTGTTTTATGACCGCTTAATCTACGTGCTAAAGTTTTTTTAGTTGATCCAACATATTTTAAATCATTAATATCTTTAATGTAATAAATACGAACCATTATCTATAATTTATATTAGAGAATAATGTTTAAATACTAACCTAATAATTGGCTTAATGGTTTAATATGCTTCAACTTGATATCTACACAGAAATCAATTTCTCGCCGGCCCCTATCAGTTCTACCACGCCTTTCAATTTTAAATTCACTTGAATTATGTTCCCAATAAAAAACGCCATCATTACAACGCCACAGATAAAAGATCCTTAAATTTGGATTCTCCTTTAATAACTCATCCCCCTTATCTAATTTATTAACACCGAAAAATAATGATTCATATTGATTATGCTTGATTCTCCTTGTTTTCATTTCAATAAAATAATCATCATTATACTTATCGAACTCAAAATAATTACCCATCTCTCTATTATCCTTAGTATTCATTAACTTACCAAATACACTCTCTAAATATTCATGAGTATCTTTTTCACTTCTAAAACCGAATTCTAAATCCTCTTGTTGTTTCTTATAATCCATTTTTATACCTTTATTTAGAAAATAATTTTATGGATGAAAACGCATATGTCAATTTTAGACATATCCTCTAAAACAAGTCTCTATGATATTATTTTCAATATGTCTATTTTATGTCATATGTCAATTTTAGACATATTAATCAAATACAATCAATATGGGATCTTCTTTACTTGTTCTTCTTACTTGTAAGTTATGGATGACTTGAGACTTAATAAATTTATTGTTATTTAACTCCTCCTCAATCTCCGCTGTGATTACCGGATTAATATGATTCTTACAATAAATACTATTGTTATACATTCTACAAGCACGTCTCACACTCGGTAAATCACCCCACATATAAATACTCATAATATCTTCATAAGGTTCTACATCGTTCTTATATGTTGCCCCATTAAAAATATAATCATTCTTAGCCCACTTGATTATCTTTTTCGCCTTAAACATAATATCATTTTTTTGCATTGTATTCGGTCGCTGTTTCGGTGATGTATTTTTTAAATAATCCTTCAATTCAGTTTCATCCTTGATCTTATCACTAAATTTAAAATCTTTTATATATGATTCGATATTCTTTACTATATTACACTTGCTTAATTTATCATCCAAGATTACACCATGTTTCTTAAACAAGTTTACAATATCTTTCTTAGAGTGAGATTTATCAACCAACATTTATAATTTAATAAAGATATTTTTTTTTATCTATTAGACTTATAAATGGTAAAGACTCCTAAAGGTGAATTGACTGCTCCGGAATTGAGAAAACTTATTAGGGCTCACAATATTCTTGTTTCTATTAAAATACCCGTTGGGACTGATAGAGAAGGATTAATTAAATTGATTGAAGGTAAAGGCTACAAGGTAGATCATAAAAAGAAAGCAATTATTGATTCTAAAAAGGATAGACCAAGGAGACCCAAGGTTACATTAGATAAAGCAAAAGAATTAACTAAACCTAAACCTAAAACCGAATTACAAAAACAAAAATTAGCCGAAGCAAAGGTGGAAAAAGAAGAGAAGAAAAAGAAACAAGAAAGAGTTATTCGTAAGAAAGCAGTTGAAGAGGAGAAAAAGAGAGCGCGACCGAGACTGCCGAAACCGAAACCCAAGAGTGTTTCTATTGGCGTTGGAACTGAAGATAAACCTAAGAAGAAAGAAGAACCAAAGAAAAAAACTGATACTAAATTAGAAATTAATTTTAGAAGTAAGAAACAAAAAGAAATTATTAAAAACCCAACAAATCAAATGGTAAGAGAAGCAATAAGAAAACAATATCCGGATTATTCGGGTTATGATAGAATAAACTTAATAAATCTTGTGCTAGAAGGTATGGAAAAAGGAAAAGTAGGACGTGTGGAAGTTTTAGAAAAAAAGAATGCTGGAAAAGATTTACAAATTCAGCAAAACCTTATAGGAACTAGTGAATATGGAAAAAGAATAATATTAAAAAAGGAAGGAGAATCGGGAGAAGTAAAAAAGATAATGACATCATTAGAAAAGGAATTAAATAAACTTGAAACTTTCATCAAAAAAAGAATAAGTGATAAAAGCGATAAAGAACCGTTGGGAATGACTTTTAAGGAATCTATGGATAAAGATTTACAATCCACCAAAGATAAATTTATGAATAGATTAGAAGATGTTGATGACGCGAAAGAAAGAAAAAGAATAATTAAGTTTATGAATGATTCTTGGAAAGCATTATATTCTAAATATAAAAGTCAATCTAAATTAATTGAAAAGAATTAATCTTGTGCCTTCTTAACATATGTATCCAAGGCAACAGCCTTACTATGACCCATCACCTTATTATCCTTCTCCAACTCTTCTTTCATATTACCATATTTACTTGATAAATATATCTTACGTAAAAGTGTGGTCGATATTGACTTATCCATATACTTCTTAGAATACTTAAGAAGAACCTTACTCAATTCGGTTCTTGTTAATGGTTTACCCGTTGATGTCTTAAATAAGACTCCGGTGCCGTTCATCTTGAGATAATATCTTAATATCTTTCTTAGATTGGGATCTTCAATCGGTAAATCTAACTCCTTATACTTCTTACTTGTTTTGTATTGATTCAATACGAAATAAAGTTGTCCCTTGGATGGAACAACTAAATAATTACTTTCTTTTTTATCATCCTCACTTAACTTCTTGTATGCTGCTTGATTAATTGCTGTCATACCCGCAACATCATTTCTCATCGGCATCCTTGAATAAATATTAAATAAAGTGTATGCTTGTAATAATTGCATTTCTTTTTTAGTTAAATCATCTTTACTTTTCTTTTTTAGAGGTTTTAAATCCTCAGCCATATCATTAATCATCTTGAATATCTCCTCTGTGGTTGTGAAATTCTTGGATTGCTTATCACTAATAACTCCACTCTTTTGTTCGTCGCTATACTTATCATTTAATTCATCCCTTAGTTCTCCATATGTAGTTAATAATTTATCATACTTCTCATCATGATTGAGAGCCATTAATAAAACAACAATCGCATTTAATATGTTACGTTGACTTAGATAATGAAGATCCTTAATCTTATCCATTACATCATCCGGTTTCGATAAAAAACTATATCCATCGGTATCATATATCTTTTGTAATTTCTTGAGATTAACTTCATATTGTTTAACTGTGTTTGCCTTGATGTTAGGTCTTGCCTTTTGGATTTCTTCACTTGGATTACTTGAATCTATTTTCATATTTATACTATAAAAATAGATTATTTTTAAATTAAAAAAAACGAGAAAAAGTTAGATTAACGAAGTATGCTTTGCTTATTGTATTTTACCTTCTTGAATTTTATTTAATAATTCAGTATTGGATTTTAATAATTCTTCAGTCCATTTTTTTAGATCCTCATACTTCTTTTTTTCTTCAAGATATTTAAATTTCCACTTATTACATTTATCACAGATTTTATAAAATCCATTAAAAGGTTCTCCAATCAT
>WLWF01001377.1_pt1 | contig 20121 bp, 14 predicted proteins | sample 6718331 | NCBI WGS metagenome assembly WLWF01 (sample SAMN12718692, study PRJNA515312) | sponge metagenome | isolation source: marine sponge | host: Mycale hentscheli | place: New Zealand: South Island, Marlborough, Capsize Point | collected 2003-05-01
CCGTAGTGGGGGGAGCGGGGTGAGCCCCCAGGTACCTGAGATCAAAGTCCTGCCACAATGCGGCAGTAGCGGCGGCACTAGCGGCAGCACTAGCGGCAGATCCAGCAGCGGCTACCTCGCTAGCGGCAGCGTCAACGGCGTCACTCTTAGCCTCAGTAGCGTGGTACTTAGATGAATAGTCAGTACCGTCAACTGTGCCGTCCATCTTGATAGCCCAGGCTTTAGCCAACTCAACGTCATCGCCGGTTAGTTCCGGTATGCGCCCTTCCAGGTACGACTTGGTTACGCCGTCCTGGGCATCGACCGGATCAACAAGGTTGACGATCCGGTACTGGTTCTGCATATCCAGGTTCTCCTCAAGTTGAGGGAACGCTGTACTTGCGTGCCATTGACCATCCGCTCCATAAATCCACAGGATCATGGTGTCGGTGTCGTAATACATCTGGCCTGGGAACAAGTCCGTGTCAGGACGGTCACCGCTAGAGCCACTCTGAACGTGAGCGTTGGTATCGTTTACGTGAAGGTTTGCTTCCCTCGCGTCAGTAGCAGTAATGATGTGCTCCACGACGCTGCCGACCGCGTGGTTCTGCGGGGCTGTCTCATCCGCTCCACGACCACTAGCCCCGTCCTCCAACGGCACCACAACAAGGTCTGTTCCATTATGTGAAACACACAGGATCTTTTCCTCGTTGCTTTTCTGCCGGTTGATGACAACAAAGAACGGGCCAGGGTCACCGTCAGGCCAGCCAGTCAAACCCTCCGTCTGGATAAGCATGTCGTTGGGGCCGAGAGCGACAGTCGTATAGGTAGATCGGGCAGATCCCCTGTAATCACGTAGAGCCATTAGACTATTTCCTCCACTACTAACGTGTACGTACCCTGCCAGCCAGTACCACTACTTGTCAGGCTTTCAGGTTTCCACTCAAAGCCAGTAGCGTGCACAGAGTACACAATTCCACTCTCTTGATAGTTAAAAAGTTGACCGCTTTCTACCAGGGTCATAAGGAACTCAAGTTCCTCCACAGGATCTCTAATGACTTTAACGCCGTTAATGTCTAGTTCCTGGTAGTTCATAATCGGCACCTGCCACTTAGATGCCTTGCCCTTAGCAGGGATAGCGCGCATCTCCCACCGAGTAATCGCGCTGTTCTCATCACCAGGGTTCAATACGAAACGAGGCTGGAAACGAGAGAACAAAATCCCATCCAGGCTCAGGTTTCCGCTGCTGACTTCCGTGCCTTCCATACGGACACGAGCGTTACGGAACCAGTCCTTACCGTCAGCCTTGTAATCCAAGTACAGGGTGCCGTTGTTAGGCAGCCACTTAGCCATCTGATACAGGCCAGCCTTCGTGTCCTCCACGCTGAACGAGATCCGTCCCTGCTCCAACCAGCCAGGTACAGGCGTGTCAATCAGTTCCGCGTACACCGCCCCACCAGCCCTAACCATCACGCGCCGACCACTAATACCCTCACGGTGCATAGTCGCGCCCATGATCGTTGTCACTCCCGTGACGCTGCCCTCCATGTTCACCACATCCGTACCCGTGTGCGGGAACAAAGGCCAATCCTCAGCCTCCTGGTCGTAAGCAATCAAGTCATTTGCATACGCCGGAGTCAGGACACCAGCACCAAACGTGCTCAAATCCATGCGCCCAAGCCCCTGACTATTACCAGTCGGGAACACGCTGAACGTCGTGTCCGTGTTACTGGCAGCGTCATACGTGTCAGAGATCAGGCTGTTCGTGTACCAGACAAAACTGTTCTGACCCTCAAAGTCATACACCGGAGCCTCGGTACTGATAATCGCACCCAGCGTCAACGCGCCATTACCAATTCCTGCCATACGCACACCGACCATGTTGCCGATGAACACGTACCCCAGGTACTCCTCAATGCAATACCCAACCTCGCCCTCAGGCAACGTCGCAGCGACCGTAGGAGTCAAAAGAACACCGTCGGTGTCCACAGTCAGGCGGTGAACCTCATACTTGTCACCAATGCCACCAAGGAAGTAAGTAGCGTCCGGCCCCTCACAGCCATCCACCCACCGGTAGTCAGCCAGAGGATGCGAGTAAACCTCCTCAGCGGTGCCGCTCGTCAACTCGTACAGAGTGTTACTAGAGTTACCAAACAGCCGGTCTTTGCTCCACAGCACCATCGTGTGCTCACCAGCAGCAGCCGTGTACGTCTCTGCCACCTCAATCGCTCCAGCGTTATTCCAGTACGCCGTCACGCTGTCACCATGAGCCACGTAGAACCACTCGCCGTCACTAGTGATGTCATACACCGTGCCTGTGACAGTCGCCGTCACCACATCCCATGTGTCGTAATCCGTTACCAGCGCAACCGTGGTGCCGCCAGCCAGCCACAAGTCACCGTTCACTTCCTGCGTATGCACCCGAACGTCAGCATCCAACGCCAGGTCAGCGACCTTGTTCGTCTGATTCAAGCAACTGATCTGCCACTTATTGAACGGGTTAATATTCCAAGACTTGTAGTAACGCTCAGGGTCGCTGTCATCCCTATCCATGTTCGACTGCCCAGAGCCCTTATGCCACGAAGAAACCGTCTGCCGCCACACACCCTGAGGCAGCAGCAAAAGGTCACGGTTCGTGCCAACATTCCTCTGCTCCACCACGTTGATGTGGGTACGCAGCCATTGACCGGACTGGTTATCAATCAGGAAAGCGCGACCAGCGATCCCCACCACATTCGGGTTTCCGTCAGCGAGCGCGCTCTGGAGAGCATCGTAAAAGGGCTCACTAACAGTAGGAGTAATCGCAATCGAATACTCCTCAATAGTGGCCCTTGTGCTCATCAAATCCCCATAAGGATCGGGTGCTCACGCAACTGCCGCGCATACTCCTCGTTAACCCGAGCGTTGTACTGACGCTCCAACCGCGTCGCATCCATGACGTTCGACTCCGGTGGCACCTCCGCGCCACGACGAGCATCCGTCTGCGTCTGCACCTGATTACGCCTGGACTCAGTAGTCCGAATCAAGCCAATAGAAACACCCAACGGCGGGATATCAACCTGACTGTCAGTCAAACCAACAACCGTCTCAACCTCATCCAGCAAACCAGTCGCTTGAGCAAACGGCGCACGATACGTGAACTCCAACTGCGAGCCACCCGTCGGCACGTTGTACAACAACTGAATCTTGCTATCCATCACGCGATACGACTTGTTCTGCATCTCGTACCAAACATCAGGAGTACCAGGAAGTTGATACCGAACACGCACCAAGCCCACCATGCTCAAAGCCTCAGGCGGTATGTCATACGTCTGATACGTCGTGTTGATCGTGTCGTACCAAACCCCCGTCTTGTACAAGCCCCTGCCAGGAGCCGACAGCAAACGGAACTGATTGTTTAACGCACTGAACGCATACCACTCAGTCATGCGAGGCCGGATGTACACGAAATCGCCAGCCTTGCCGCCAACCTTGGGAGCGTTGTCATACCCAGGGATCACCCTGACGCTGCGGCTGCCGCTGTTCACAGTACGCACATACCAGACGTTTAGGTTGCTGGACAGGATCATTCCTGGCTGGATTTGGCTCGTGTCCATATCCAAGAAAATCTCAGTCTGGTTAGGGGCGTAATCTTTCTTGACCAGGTTGAGTTGTTCCGTCAGCGTGCCGTAAGTCAGCCGCCTAACCTCAGCGACCATATCGCTCATCGTCGTCATTAGACCGCCTCAAACTCGTAGCCAGCAGCGACCAGGCTACTGTGCGCGAAACTGCCCTCGTCAGTAACGAACTGGTGACCACCAGGAATGAACACTTCACACTTCTTAGTCGCACTATTCATAGGAGTCTGAATCTCCTCCACACGACCGTCTTGCCAGATCAAGATGCTCAACTGAGCAGGCACAGGCCGGAAGTATTCCCACAACCACGTATTCGATGTCTCATAAGTGGGGACTGGATTCTCGTAAGTCCCCACCTGAGACGCACCCGTGGTCGCTTGAGTACGCAACCGCACCTTAGCCATTACCGATTCCGGTTTCGCTTTTCTTTCAACTTTTCGGTACGGCTCTTACCGCCACTCACTTTGATCCGACCAGGGCTCATGCCTTTGCCACCGTTGGAACCAACAAGACCGCCGCCACCTTGAGCAAACATGCTGCCACCAGATGATTTCTTACTAGACGGCTTACTAGAAGGCTTACTAGAAGGCTTGGGCTTTGAGGTGGTCGTAGTTCTGTTTGGCGGGTCGTTCGTCTTGTAACGATTAGGCGGCTCACTGCGACCGCTAGAAGGCTTCTTAGTACCGCCACCAGGGTTGTACGTTGCCTTACCGCTCTTGTCTTTAGCGGTCTTAGCACGGACACCGCCAGTGCCACCGCTACCGCCGCTAGAACCGCCACTAGAGCCGCCGCGACCGCCGCCGCCCGTAGAGCCGCCACTCATAACGCGACGACCATTGACGTAGTACGCGGTCTTACCGCTAGCCAGTTTCACGTTACCGGTGAGCAACTTGCCATCAACCGTGACACCCTCACCCTTGGTGAACTTGGTCTTGCTGATGTCTACGGTATTGGACTGAGCCGACTTCGCTTGCTTATCGGTGACGTTCTTGCCGCCAGCCTTACCGCGCCGAACCTGCTTCTTCTTCAGGTTAGCGACCTTAAAACCTTTTTTCTTGGCAGTCTTAAACGAGCCAGAACGGTACTTACCGTCCTTCTTGCCACGCTCAGAAAGATCCTCGCCGCGCTTCTTCTCGTCTGTCTTGTCCTCAGTCATGCCGCTCCTCACAGGGGAGAGCCCCCTCCCCGCCGCTATGCCACAACGGGGAGGGGAAACTCAGTCTTACGGTGCTGTAGTTGTGTCGATGTACACGAGCGAGTCGGTACGGAACACGCTGTAACCGACCAGGTGATGCCAACCGACACTTGCGAAACGACGCAACTTGTCCACAACCGGCGACACGACCGTGTTCGGGGTGGCCCCAAACCCAGAAGCGTTGCTGTACACCTTCGCAAACGACTCCGCGCCCATCAAGACAGCCTTGTTGGGATCTGGCATGTGGTTGTTAGCGATGATGTTTACACCCTCATACGTGCCAACCTGACCGAAGAAGATGTTGTTGCCAGCCATGCCTTCTTCGCGCATGGTGACGTCTCGCCATCCAGCCTGGTTGCTTCCGTCCAGAGCCTCGCCACGCAGAGCCATGATCTGAGCGGGTGAAGCAACGAGCGTCCAGTAGGAGCCACGCAACGGGCGAGCGTTGTTCTCTTGCAGATTCAGGACTGCCTCACGCAGACCAGCGGAGGTAAGGCCGCCAGGGTCAGCAACAGTCTCAACCGTGCCAGTAGTGCCGTCGTCGTATGTCACCGAGCCATTCTGCAAAGCAGTACCGGCGAGGGTGTCAATGGACGAACCAGCGTTGTAGCCCACTCGCTCTGCCACCATCGGGTCAATCGGGACCATGCTGGTGCCACGGAGCAGCGCGGTCGTGGTGACAGCGTTGCCGTACTCCTGCATGGGAACGACCAGACCACGGGCTGCCATCGCAGCGGAGTCAACGTCAATGTTCTCAAGCAGAGGAGTCGTTGCCTCAGCCAGATCATCAACGAATGAAAACCGAACGCTAGAACCTCGGTGGGTCAGGCGGGTTGCGCGCACCGTAGCGAACTGATCAAGGATCAGTTGGGGACGGAGCGACGGGTAGACCACCAGGTTGTAGGCAGTCGTGACAAATTGCGACCCAACCGAAAGATCAACCTTCGGGTTAGGGGCGTTATTCGCTAGCGGCCCAGCAGCGGTTACTACCTCACCAGGCGAGTAAACCGGCGCGGGTACCGCACCGTCTTGATGTGCACCGGGGGTTCCGGTACCGGCTTGAGTAGCCATCTCTTATACCTCTATTCGTCGTTGTTTACGGGGATTCCAAACTCCTGTGCTACTGCCGTAAAAGCGTCAACCCCACCCTGTTGCAAGGCGTCTTGCATCCTCGCTAGGGCAGCGGCTTCCGTTGTGTTCTCGGCGGCCCCGCCAGCGGCAGCGTTCATAACGCGGCTCTGAGCGTCCATCGCGGGGTTGTACTCCGGTGCGTCGTGGTCGTCGTCATCATCAACAAACTCAATGAATCCGGCTTCTGCCGCAGCATCCAGAATCTCATCCGCGTCCAGATCTCCGTCATAACCTCGGATGAAGTATTGAAGGGCTGGATCGTCAAGAGGAAGTCCACTCCGAGCAAACGCTAGTTCTCTGTTCATCTGCCACATTTCGGCTTCCAACTTCTTTGCTTTGGCTGCCTGCTTGCGTAGACCCTTAAGAGAATCATCGCCGTACTCGTCTTGATCTTCTTCTTCTTCGATGTAACCGTCTTGAACTGACATGTAGCACTCTCCTTTTTGCCATACGCGCACAGACGGAGGTGTCTGTACGGAGCGTTGAATAGCCGTTATTACGCGAACCAGCACAGGCCAATAGTGCTGTCGGTACTTGTAGTTGTTAGCGCGCCCCTTATTCAGAGGGCCAACGTTTACTACTACTCAGACAGTAGCACTACTTATTAGCCTTGCCAAGACCTGACATGCCAGCGTCGTTACCAACAAAACTGCCGCCACCAGCGTACTGCCCAACTTCAGCATTACGAGCCTTATTAATCAAGTTAGCGTAGTTCTCGTTGCCGAAAGTGCCCCTAATCAGACCTTCACGGCTGACGCCCTGGTTCTTGCCCTGCTCCAAAGCCTTGTCCCGAGAAACACGACCAAAGCCCTCACGCGCCTGATCGGTAGTCACACCCTGCTCAAACAAGTCCTCGCTGATCGCCTGGGTCGTATCAATACCCTGAATAAGCCCCTGCCCAGCGATGTTCGCTGAGGCGTACTGACGCTCCAACAGCGGCATAGCCGTGTCAGAGTCCAAGAAGTACGCCGCTAAGCCGCCAGCCCCCACGCCGTAATACTTCTGGAACTGAGTCCTCATCTCCTCAGGAACCTGCTGAGTGGCGTTAGACGACAGCACGACGCGCTCACCCAACTCCTCCGCGCTCACCTCATTAGTCAGCAGTTTGGTCACCGAATCCTTGCCCAGCATCCCCTCAGGCAGCCCAAACTGACGCTCTAGGCGAGCAGCGTTCCGCTCAAAGGCGATGTATTCCTTCTCGCTAATACCCCTGCCCTTGCCCGACAAGGCAGCCATAGCGGGGAACCTGTCCTTGTACGCCTGGGTTTCCCGCAGTTTCAGGTAGATCGCTTCATCGTTGAGATCCTGGCGAGCCCACTTCTCAATCTCTCCATACAGGCTCTCCAAGCCAAACTCAGCGAACGCCGCCTTAACGGTGTCCATAGTCTGCTTCTGGCGACGCTCACGCTCTTTACGGGCTTGCTCTTGCTGCCAAGCCAAAGCAGGATCAACGGCTGGCTGGCTGTTGCCACCACCACCACCGCTGCTTTGTACTCGCGCAATCTCAGCCTGATGTCCAGCAATAATCTGTGCCGCTTGCGCCGCTTCAGGAAGTCCAGCGTCAATAATCCTTTGATGTTGTGCAATAGAGGACTGTAAATTTTCCAGATAACCCATTAGTACGTCCCTCCATTACTGATAACGCCCATGCGTTCCAAGATACTGACGCCCTTCGATGTCACAGAATCACGCGCCTGCTTCGTCCCCATCCACTCAGGCTGGTTTCTCAAGTACGACTCAAAATCCCACATACCCAGAGGACGGGCATTACCGTTCTCGTCCACATTCATTAGAGCGTGCTTAATGTACTGGTTGTTGAGACTAATTCCCGAGTAATCCATCTCATGCGTCTCAGACAAGATCCGCATGTACCCACTAGCCAGATCCATCATGTCCTGCCCAGCCAAGATCTTGTCGCCATAAGCCGTCCAGTACGTAGACGCCTGCTCACGAATGTCACGGTCATAATCCTCAATCTGGGTCAAGCCGCTCTGCACCGCTTTCACAGCCCCCTGATACCACGAGTCATTAAACGTCAACCCGTTACGAGTAGCCGTCCGACGCAGTTTCTCCTCCGTATCACCAGCCGAGCCCCTGAAGTTAAACTCGCTGCCGTAATCAATCTCCAAGTACGAGTTCAAAGCGTCACGCATAGCAAAAGGACGATTACCCCAATCGCTCATCAAATACTGCTCAGCCAACTCATCAAGCGATCCCTCAGGAATATTCAACCCCTGCTGAGAGGCGTACTCCAGTACAGCAGAGCGACCATCCTCAACCATCCGCTCCCACTCAGCGGGATCAGTCGCCTTAGTAGTTAAAGCCTCACGGACACTAGAAGCGTTCTCCTTGTACCAGTTGCTCTCAGCCAGAGCGTTCTGCCACAACTGGTCACCACGCGGCTGATTATCAGGATCAAACCAACCCTCCTGTTGACCCTGCTCCACCAAGGCGCGCAACTCAGGATCAATCTTGAACAACGCCTTGATGACTGGCGACAACTCATCAAAATCCAGAGTGTCCTGCTTAGGAGGCGTCGCCTTATCAGCGCGAGTGTTCTTTGCGTTTGCCATCACAGCCCTCCACTAATCAACTTCAAGAACCCCTGAGCAGCAGAAGTCTCCACGCTAGTCTCCGCGTAGTCATCACGGCCCTTCGCGTATTCCTTCGCTACCTGGCCCTTATCAACGCCACCCTCCTGAGTGACCTTGTTCTTCTGCGTACCTCCACCAGCACCAGTAGCCACAACCTTCTGCGTACTGATATTTGGGTTCTCACGATCTGTTGTCTGAATTGTCTTAAGGAACTGCTTGTACTCGTAGTCCGTGGGGTTGCGACCCAAGTACCCGCCAATAGCCGACTCCACCATGTTCCGCGCCTCAGTCGGATTTGTAATGTCAATCTGCTCAGTCACTACCTTTGACGGAGGAGCAGGAGCACCGCCACCACCTCCACCACCAGGGCCGCCAGAACGACCAGCAGCGATCAAGTCCATGTACGTCCAGATATCCATTGACGAGTCGCCCGTGGCCTTTTGGTAAGCCGCCAATCCACGGGTCGCTTCATTCCACGTAGACATCTCTTGACCACCCGTAGGGTTCTTGTAGCCTTTAACGTTCACGGTTTTCTGCGACCACAACGCTCGCTCCTCAGGCCGCATACGCACAAAATCAGCCTGCGCCTCATCGACCGTTGTGTTTGTCCTAAACCCTGGCCCTAGATTCACAAACCCATCTGAACCAGTCGTGTTAGGCAAATAGCCACCAATGTTGCTACTACCTTGCGACATCATCAAAATCTCGTTGGGGTTAGCAGCACGTTGAGCAGCAGACGAGCGACTCTTACTGCTCCCCTGATTAGTGCTATACCGGTTAACCGCCATACTCAATCACTCCTTGCTCTGCTAACAGGACTTCATACGCATTACCAGGACTACGTGGGTCATCATCACCAGTCAGATACAAGTCAGCGATTTCAGCCCAACGAACATCGTTGTTCTTCAACTCTTGACGAATGTTGTCCCACGCCGCCTTGATTTGAATGTTGTCAGGATTATTGATCCCACCCTCAACCTGATTCAAGATGTTGACGACGCCGTTCCGGTAGTAGAGGTACAGTTCCATCGACTTCATGGTTCCCTCTAACTTGTTGTCCAACATCCAAGTCTGGTAATCATCACTATTAATAGCCGACTGCATGACCGTGATAGCAGCATTAGTTTTACCGCCACCAGCGTCGTCATAATCCTGCACCCACCCCAACAGGTCAGGGTTATCTTTCGCGTTCAACAAAAACGTTTTCTTCGCTAGAGCAAGATCCTCTGCGCCCTTCTGCTGGTAGTTCCGCAAACCGCGAGCCTGCAATTCAGCATCCAAACCATCCATCAACTGCCGGTATTGCATCCAGCCAGTAGACCGCTGCGCCTCCATCAACCTCTCGTTCGGCCCCAACTTGGTACGCCACTCCTTGTTCAACCCAGGAATGTTCTGTGTTGACAACACAGCGTTAGCACCAGGGTCGTAACTGACCTGGCTCTTACGGTTATTCACCAAGATGCCCAGCACGCTTGTGTAATTCGGGCCAATAGCACCAGACACCGATCCGATCAATCCCTCATGCCGCCGAATATCTGTAATGGTTTCCGGCACCATGTTTGCGCCACCAGTGCCCTTACTGCCACGCATCTGAGCAATATCGGTAGCCCACAAACCAAACTGGTCGTTCAAGTTCCTCAACGCATCATTGTCGCCACTCGTGTACGCCTTCTGCTGGTACATGCGGTAAATGTCAGCAAGCGCACCCTCAGCAGGCTCAATGTTGGGTCGCGTAAGAATTGGGTACGGCGTCTGAGGTGTTGGGATGCCTAAGTTCCCTAGCGACTGCCACAGCAAGTTATTGACTGTGCGCTTGTTGATCTCATCAACTGTCGGTATCTCATCGCGCTCACCAGCACGGTAACGAGCCATCTGAGTCGCTTGGTTCATGCTGAACTGGTACCCATACAGCCGCGACAACTCATCCTGAGAGTAAACGACCTTCTGCGCGTAAGCAGGAGCCAACTTGTCTAGCGACGCAATCACGTTACTTGGCCCACGCTCCTCACCAAAGATGTAATCCTTGAACTCTTGGTACAAGGTGTCAGCCGTTTCTTGACCAAACAAGCCCACCAAGGTGTTCGGTGTCTCCACCCGCATGAAGCCGTTTTTCATCATCTCGCTAGCAGCCACCGTCGTCAACGGAGTCATACGAGGAACAATCCCGTAACCGCTCTCAGGCATTATGACGTTCAAGCCTTCTTTAGGAATAGTGATCTTGGCCTTGTCATCCAAGATGCCACCAAACACAGGGATCTCTGGCCTGTCGTTCAACCACTCCTGAAACCCTGGAGCCACAATCGGCATGACGATGTTTCCTTCATCATCAGTCCAGCCAGCACGATCAGGAAAGTTCCAAATAGCAGCAACAATGAAAGGCAAGGCAGGGTCACGCTTAATCAACTTACCCATGACTGTCACAGAGTTCTGCATCGCGCTAATGAACGGAAGTGCGTACTCGCCGTACTTACCCAACTTAGTGCGACGCTCAATCGTGTACATCCACTCACGAGTATCAGCCAACGCTTGCTGATGAGCCTTTGCTTCTATTTCTCGCAGTTTCCTAGGAGTCATAACAAACGGCTTATGTTCCATATCCATGTCCATTGACAGGTTGCCGTTCTTGTTTTTCGCCATCGTGTACTCAACGTTTTGCGAATCCATCTCACCCTTGATAAGACGATTGCGCGTTTCCTTAAAACGCTGCGCGTAGAACGGGCCACGAACAACAGAGTCCTCAGGGATAGTCCCTAAGTAACGGAAAACCTTGGCAGTCAGGCTCCTCCATGAATCCATCGGCTTCTTTGACGTAATCTCTACAACCTCGTCAGCAGCCACCCATCTCGGCATACCATCGGCCAAATCCATCCGCTCCAAAATCCCACGGATGCTGGTTGCGGCAGGCAACTGACGGCTTTCCTTACTTGTCCCAACCTGCCTAGCCGTCGTTGTCGATTTTGTCTTAGTGCCAAGCGACCCAAGATCTGCGTCACCAGCCCGACGACCAAGCACCTGGTTTTTCAATATGGCAACCAGTTCAGGGTCGTTCCACAGCGACATCTCAACACGGTCTATGACCTCCGCAAAGAAATCATCCATCATCTGCGGATCAAACAAGTAGTCGTTGTCGTACCCCAAGCCCATATCGCTAATGTCTACGCTGGGATCTTTAAGTCTTTTAGAAGGATCTCCGACCAATGCTTGTTCTTTGTCGAACCCCATCTCCTTCAGTTTCTTGATGTCCTCTGTGTTGTCCTCACCAAAAATCTTCTTAGCAGTTCGCCACCATTGACGGCCTTCATCAGTCTCAGTAACCCAACGGCGCAGTCGCGTGAAGTCCACGGCATCAGACGGATCAAAATAATCCAACTCAAACATTTTTTGTACAAGTCGGTTAGATGAGTACAAGTCAATCTGTTCAGCCAGGGCCACCGAAACGGTATCTAGCGTCTTGGCAGACTTATCTGTGAACTCAACTGGATTGCGCTGCTTACGAGCGTTATGGAACAAAATGTTCTGAGACGAGTTCATTTGCAGCACTAAGGCTTGCTTAACGGTGTTATCGCTGCTCATCAACTGACGGTTCATTTGAGCCAACGGCCCTGTCCACGCATCGTGGTAATAGTTGCCATCCGGCCCCAGGCTCATACCGCTACCAATATGGCGAGCCCGACTGGACTGAGACATGTACTCAGTAAGACCAGCACCCAAATCAGTCTGCAACGCCGCCATGCGACTCTCATTGATGCGTAGCAACTGATCCTGTGTGCTCTGCATGTCATCTAGCAGCCGTGCCGTAGTTGGATCAGCACCTCCCGCCACCGCTGCATCACCCAGGCTCATTTCTCCACGAGCAACAGCAGCCTCATCAATCTTCAGACCAATCGTGTCCAGCAAGTCACGGTTCATTTCCTTGTAGCCCGCGTTCTCAGCCGCCAACGCATCCATCTGCTGTTCACGCCACGTGCCGTAACGAGTATTTTTAGTCAACTCATCAATGCGTTGAATAGCAGCAGCGTTCTTAGGGCTCAGCCGCGTAGCGTTCGCTTGAGCCGTATCACGGATTAACTCCATCTCCGCAATAGAGTCAGGAGCAGCGCCATCCTTCTGACTTGCTTTAATTTTCTTGTTGTATCTACGTACTGTCGCTTCAGCCTGGTTGTATTGACGGATAACGTCTCGCTCAGCCTTAGTCGCTTCTAATACCCGTTTTGCCTCTTTCTCAGCGCGTGACCCACGCCGAACATTAGACATGCCATTCATCACAGCCCGTGCAGGCCAAGTCAACGGCACCAAAGAGTTCTGGTAAGCCATAGCGCGGATCATGCCCTCAAACACGTTACGTTGCGTGTACGAGGCGCGCATCAATGTCACAGGACGCCAAATGTCGTTAAACCAGCCCAGGCTTGTGTTCACGAAACTTTGAGCGTCGCGTACCTGCTGCATAGCCGCGCTGTCTTTAGACAACCGACGCATCGCTTTCTCAATCGCTTGGAACGGAAGCGTCTGTGCGCCCGTTGCAGCGTGCTCAGAAATCCACGGCGCAAAGTTAATGTCACCCGACTCATCAACAAAGTAGCCAGTCTGCTTGATCTGATCCATGAAGCCAGCACGAGTGTCTTGACCAAACTTTGCTAGACGCATCGCAGTAGAGGAATCCATGCCGTACACGCGAGCCATATCCTGAAGAATCTGAGTCTCCATAGACTTCAGGGCAGTCAATGGGTCGCTAATGTTTGTTGGGTCGTAGTACGACGCCATGAAGTTTTGGATCAGCGAGTCACGGTTGGCTGTACCACCAATAACGTCAGGAGTCCCCTGAACAGCGACGCCTTGACCACGGTAAAGGTCAATGTCCAGCATGGCTTCTAGTTCTTTCTGCATACCGACTTGACCGGTACCTTTAAGACCTAACCACCCACTTGGGGTCGCCTGCCCCATGTACCGCCACACGCGCAGGTTACGGCGCAACCCACTACGTATACGGCCTTCATCCGCTGGAGAAAACACGCTGCGGCTGAACCAACCATCACGAGCATAAATCTGCTTGGGGCCAGCAGGCGTCTCCTCAATACCTACAATTTTTTTCTTATTACGGATAGAGGTGCCTTCTCGCTGGAACTGACCTTTAGCCTTAGCCCGACTCACATCTTTAGCCAAGATGCGACGGTTGTACGCGCCCGTGAATTTCCCAACACCCTGTAATCCTTGTGCTGCGCGCATAGCCGCCAGAGGAGTCTCTAGGGTGTCACGGGCCGCATACAGTTCGTCAGACAATGCTCGCGCTAGCGCGTCATCTCTCGCCAGTTTGTCATCAAGAATTTCGTCAACTTGTTTTAACTGGTCAGGCGTCATCTTACCAATCGGTACCGTGTCGCCTTCAGTAAGCAGATACCGAGTGCTCACGAACTCGTCATCCATTCGCGTCAGACGCTTTATTTCATCGTCCAAACGGCGAAGTTCCTTGGCTTCCTGCGCTAACTTTGCGTCACCAGTTGCGACTGCCTGCATCTCTATTTCGTCAACGTTACGTCCATCAATCTGACGCACTCTGCCTTCTCTAACCTGCGCGATGCGTGTACGCATAGTGTCAATCATCCCGACACCCAAAGACAATTGCTCAGGATTTGTTCCGCGCTTCAAAGCGATCTCCTGCATAGCCAATCGCTCAGTTTGATCCCAAGTAGACGCTGACAAAGACCTCAACGCTTTGCTGGCCCCAGGCAACCCCATCGTGTGCGCCATAGTTAAATGAATCAACATGGGGTCTTGCGTCTGGTAAATGATCTCAGCCAACGCTTGCCCGTTTTGATTCTGGAAACCCTGCAAGTTACGGATAGTCTCTAGATCCATAACTTTCTTGCCATCTGTCCCAATCTGCGCCATTGACATGACAAGCCATTCGGTACTGCCCTCTTGAATGGTGTCGGGTATTTCATAGATTTTTACAGGCTCAAGACCAGCCTCGTCGCCCACCCCACGGACAGCAAATGAATACTGCTCATCAGGACTAAGCGATGCCCAATCTCTAGTTTTCAATTCTTCAGGACGTAAACCAGCGTCGGAATCCCATGTGCGACCTACGCGGTCAACGGTTTCTTTAACTCCAGGCGTTTGATCTACCAGGTTCCGCGACGACTGTTGACTAGCAACAGCCATGTACTCACGGTCACGGCGACTGCCACGCAACCCAAGCGCACCGCGCCTTGCCACTTTCGCTGTGACAGCAACACCAATTAGAGGGTCAGCAAACAACAATGAGGCGTCACCCAAGCCACTAAAGAACTTCTCGTACCCCTCAGAGAACGCCTCTGTTCGCTGTCCATCATCAAGGAAATCAAACCCGTCTGCCTGCAACGGGGAATCTTCTTCCATGATTCCCGCCAGGATGAACGGCGCAGTAAACGGGTTCAACAGTAGAGCGTCTGTTGCTCGGACTCCACCCTCACGAATCCTCTTAGATTCCTCAGCCACGCTAGCAATAGCGATCTGCATAGGAGTGGGAGCCGTGTCATCTTTCATGCGACCCATGAGAACGTCGCCAATATCGTTGCCGCCGCTTAACTCGTCATACGACAACGTATCCAGGCCACCAGGCATAGCCGATACCAAGCCACCCAGCAGGATGTTCTTAGTGTTCTCAACGCCTTTAAGGACGCCCCACGCGCCATCCCAAACAGTCTCAACAATCCCAAGGTCTACACCAAATAACTCAAAGTCTTTCTCGTCCTCAAGATCAAACAGCCGTTGCATCATGGTCTTGCCACGATCCAAGAGTGACTGTTCTGCGTTCAGTTCTTCCTTGGTCATGTTCTTGAAACGTTCGGGATCTTCACGGAACTCTTTGATTTGCTCTGCCGTGAGCATTGACTCCTGCGTGTTCATCGCTGGGTCAAAGAATCGGCCTTGCGGTAACGGCTGCAACGCTTCTACGTCTTGCTGCGCTGTGTACTGGATCTTGCTATTAGGGTCGAAAATGTCGTATCCGGTTAACTCACTAGAGCCACCAAACTGATTACTCATCTGAGCAGACCAAGGGCTCGTGTTAAACGACGCCTTGAACGTCTGGATCATTTCAGCGCGACGCTTACGGTCAGAGATCGTCTCCGCGCTGAACGTGTTTTTCTTCTTGTAAATCTTCCCGTAATCCTCAGCGGTGTTAGCAGCCATTAATACTGCCTAGACACATCAACGTTAGTGAGATCCTTAATGAACTGATCTCGCACATCATTACTAGGCCACGGCACCAGGCTCATGTGCATGATGACCGCTGTTGCTTCTAGCGGCAACGCTGTACTGAAAGCGTCAATATTGTCTATGAACTTATCCATCAGCCTGCGCCTCGTATGTACCGGAACAGCATCTTCACCGACTGCGGCGTATCCGGCTGCGTCAAGTACGGCTCCAGTAACGGCAAGTAACGCTGCAACTGCTTACGCTCAGCCATGCTGTCAAACCCAGGCTGCGGCCCGTTACCCGGCCCCATGGGTAGACCCGACTGGATCGGCTGATCGGGGTACTTCGTCGGAGAGTCCAGGCTCGGCAAATCATCCGGCTTAGTCCACGACTGCTCCGCTTGGACTGGGCCACCGCCACCGGTACCGGACTCCATGTCGTAGTTCTGCATCAAGTCGGTGCGGTTGCTATACGCCTTACCAGGAGTTCCCTGACGCTTACCGCCCTGCTTTGCTCTTGGCATTACATACTCCGTCCACTTACGGGGCTACGACTTCCCTTACGTAACGTGTTCAGCATGTTCCCTAACGATTCCTGATCCGCGTTTGCGCCAGGAACCGCCTGAGTGGGTGCTTGCGGCCCAGCCATCGCAGCCATCGCAGCGTCAGCCATCAACGCATCCGGTGTTGGCGACCCTTGCTGCTCCTCGCTAGCCTTCGCTTCCGCTTCCTTCTGCGCGTCCTCAGTCACTTTCTGGAACGCCTCAGCCAACTCCATCCGGTCACTACGCACCAAATCCATGACTTTCGACAACACAAGCGGAGGTATCGCGCCCTGCGCGGCCTGGTTCTGCAAGCCCTGAAGCAACGCTTGTTCCAAGCCCTCCGCGACAACGCGGTCATGCTCTGCCTCAGGGTTATCAATGAACGGGTCTAGTTGCGCCGCTGTCTCTTTCGACATGATGCCCAAGCCGATCCGCTGACCCATGCCGACAACGAGTTGGTTAACGTCGCTACCGGTCACCGGATAGCCGACAACGTGTGCTTCCTCGCTAAACACCTGGTTTGCCTTGTACGTGACCGCGCTGCTCGTGTTACCGGTGCCGACAAAAATCGTGCGCTCCTTGTCGCCCTCAATCTCTTTCGCCATCTGCATAGCGATCTTGTTCTCCTGCTCCAGCGCAAACGAGAAGTTCTCCTGCGCCTCAGCCACCGGATAATCAATAACCGCGCTCAACACAGCGTCACCACGCCGACCAGTACGAATATTCGTCGCTGACTCGCCACCGAACTCGCTCGGGATACCAGCAGTCACCCGCTGCGCCCTCTCAAGCCGGTCAATCGTCGGGTTCGTCAAGTAACCAGGCTGCGACTGCACCTCACGGATGTCACCGCCGCTAATCACGTTCACCATGCCTGTGCGACCGTCATGCGGCCCGTCAAGGAACCGACCGACCTCGCCAGGTCTAGAGACAAGGTAAGTGTCAGGGAAGATTCCCTTCTCAACAGCAATCGACTCCAACGCCATCAGTTTGGCCTGGTGGTAGTACATGCCGATCATGTTGTCGAACTGGCCCTGCATAGTGTCCAGAGTGATACGCATAGGCAGCGTAACCGTCGGGATATTCCCAGGAGTCGGTATCTCCTCCAGCGCAACAGCGATACGGCGGCCCTCATTACTGAACATCGGGTTGCCCCACGTGTTCGCTGTGTCCTCGTGAGCCGTCAATATAAGTTTCGTGCCGTCACTATCAATGTATTCCAGTAGGAGCATCTGGTAATCCAAGGACTGATCGTTATTACCCAGCAGAGCAAACACCGCTGGCCCGTAACCGTTTGCCTTCAACCAGCCAATGCTGCGCCGGTACGCGAAAATAACGTCATGCGGCTGCACCTGGCCCGTCTGAATATCAGGGTTCGGGAAACACTCCATCGGGTTACGCACTTGCCAAGTAGGTTTGCCCTGCTTGTAATCCCAGCGAACCACGCAAGGGCTCATGCCGTAAGCGATCATGTGGCGAGCGCGCTGCTTCATCTTCATCATCAACCGGTCTGACTGCCAGTAACCAGATACGACCCTCCCAGCAGTCGTAGACCGGCGATGCTCGCTGCGCTTATTAGGGTCTTTCGCCGCAAAGGTGATGGTTGGTGTGACAGATGCGATACGCCCAGCCATCTGATCGACCCCTTGCGCCAGCAAGTTTGGGATGTTTGCAGGGGCGGTGCGCTCCACCTCTGGGAGCGGGATGTTAGCGGTGCCGTTGTAGATGTCCTGTACCTGGCGCATCTTGGAGTGCAAGCCGCCATACAGTTTCACTCGCTGCGTGTACAGGCCGAGTATCTCGTCAGCACTCTTCATCTAATACCCCTACGTGCGGTAGTTAAATACTGTGGGCGTTCCATACGATACATGCCTAACCTGGCTGGAGTGTAGTGGTTCTCAATAGCAAGTTTCATAAACCATGTAGCCATCAGAGTGTCGTCTGTGTCGCCATCTGGGTATTGGATCGCTTCAGTAATTAAATACTGCATGTTCAATCTAGCCGTTGGAGTGCTGTAAGGCATCCTAATGAAACCTTGCCGGAACAGGTCGCCAATCGACTCAAACCCAAACTTCGGGTCACGCTTATTCACCGACGTCGTGTGCGGCACAAACGTGATACCCGTCAATTCGATCCACCGCTGCACATGCGGCTGACTCAGAAGCCACCTCTGAGCGGCGTTCACCTCCACAATCACGTGCGACACAGGCACCCCAGCCTTATTACCCATATCCCTAATGTCACACATCAAGCCGCTGAACTCATGCGTATCCAAGTCAAGCGACAAGAAATCCTCAGGATTCATCCGCTGACGCCACATGTTAATCAAATACCGGCGATCCGTGTTCGGGTCATACACCCACCACATCACCGCCCAAAACTCCGTCGGAGACGGGTCAACCGTCACAAACGACCAATGCTCACGATCAATCAAATGCCCAGGAATCTCACCAGAATCCCGCTCACGATCCGTACACCCAGGAGCCGGATACCCATCCCCATCCACGCCACCATCAATCCACTCAGGAAGAATCAAGCCACCAACATCCGTGCCCTCCTCCTGCTGATACAACAACGAGAAGCCACGCGGGTTCTGAAACTTCACCTGCTCCAGCATCTTCCAAGGAATCCGATACGGGTCCAACAAACACCCCTCAGGCCACGCCTTCGCGTCAGGCCCATGATCCTCCGTACACAACGCATCATCATGCGCCTTATAAACCACGTGACTGTACTTATTGCTCTCATCAAGGTTCTTCTTATCCAAGCAATACCGGTACAAGTCCGTGTTAGCGATCCGCTGCCCCTGCAACAACAACACGCCACCAGGCTCCAAGCGAGTCTCAGCCTCCGAATCCCACCACTCCCGAATATTATCCTTCGACTCCTGCGTCTTAACATTCTTACGATCCACAAGGTCATCCCACACCACAACATCAAACCGGCCACCCAAGAAACCCGAATCCTGCCCCCACGCAGAACAAGTCGGCTCCTTATCATCAAGAGCAGTCCCATCAAGTTGCCGCACCACCAACGACTCAGCACGCCACACATCCGAACGACCCTCCGGCTTAAACGCCGTAAAATCATCCTGCAACGTAGCCATCGCATCAAACGCCCTACCAAGAGCCAAATCATCCGCATTAGCCCTCAAAGGAGCATCCCGCTCCAGGCTCTTCTTAATACGACCCACATACATGCGCGCCTGCCGCTCCGTCCGGCTACCAATCTGCACACGAATACTACGATCACGAGTAATCAACCAACACGGAATATCATGCGTAAACAAAGTACTCTTACCAGCCCCAGGCGGCTCATTCATCACCACATACTCACGGTCAGGCGACTCCAACCGCCTCAAAACCTCATACGCAGCCCGCTCCTGCCAAGGAGTCGACTTACGACCAAAATACCGCAACCGGAAAAACGCGAAATCATCCAACGCCCGACGAGCCTCAACCGACAAAGGCTGCTCAACCAACACACCCCCCACCACAGAAACACCCAACTCCGCAGCAGCAACCAAACCACCCGAACCCTGATCCCCCCGCTCAAACCTGTACGCGCTACTCACACTCAACCGCGCCCTCTTAGCGGCCTTCTCAACACCCAACCCACCATTACGGGCAGTAAAATACTTCCCCCACCGGTTAAGGTCAGCCTTCCTCACAACTCAACCCCTCGCTAAAGCCCAAATCCAAGTGAAAGCGTACATGACAAGAGTTTCAACAACGCATATATACATATAGGGCAGGGGGGACACGCGGCAGCCCCCCGGTCAAGGGCCGCCCCACCCCACTAACCCGCCACGTTCACTCCTACCCGTTCCTCTGTTGTCTCTCCCCCCCCGCTCCCTTGTTTCCCGCCTACCCCCCCCCCCCCCCCCCC
>WLWF01001378.1_pt1 | contig 20121 bp, 26 predicted proteins | sample 6718331 | NCBI WGS metagenome assembly WLWF01 (sample SAMN12718692, study PRJNA515312) | sponge metagenome | isolation source: marine sponge | host: Mycale hentscheli | place: New Zealand: South Island, Marlborough, Capsize Point | collected 2003-05-01
TCACCTTTACAAGAGGTGAACGCTCTGAAGTTGCTACACTTGCGTCCAAGGTGTTGTAATGCTTATCCAACTCATTCTAGGCTTGTTTTTTGGAAACTTGGTAGAATGGGTTGTCCATAAGTTTTTTCTACACGATCTCGGAAAGAAGAAGGCGTCCCTGTTTTCATTTCACTGGGGTATTCATCATCGTGCCGCTCGCAAGAATGGGTTTTTAGATGGTAAGGTGTCTGCTAGAGAGATAGTTGGGGTTGCCCTCCTCTGTCTTTTGGCATCTCCAATTCTATTTATTTTCCCCATAACTTACACAGGCATGTTTATTCATGCTATGGTTTATTTAGTGGTTCACAACTACGCACATAAGAATCCTGATTGGTGTTATAAGCATCTTAGGTGGCACTACGACCACCACATGGGCAAAGACCAAGACAAGAACTGGTGCGTAGTTCACCCCCTAGCAGATTATTTATTAGGAACACGGAAGAAATATGACTACAAAGACAGATGAACTAGCAGGCGTTATTGTTGCTGCCGAAAACCCACTAAAAGAAATGCTTCTTGAATATGTCGGCAACAAGTTTACGACAGAAGAAGATGAAGGTGAGTTTGAGGTTACAGTCCAAATGATTGTGGACACACTCGCCCACGAATTCCCAGAGTTCGTTATGATTATGGCTGAAGAAAACTGGGTTAGAGGCTACCAACAAGGACTTGACGATGCTACTAGACTACATCAAACAACGCCAACAGATGCTTGAGAACAACAATAATTTCTACACTCCAAACGGCATTCACGTTTACACCAAAGACGAGTTGGTAAACGACTCTCTTGATTTGGAATCCACTGTTTCTGAACTTGAAGCAAAACTACCAGAACACATCAGAGACGGAATAGAGATGGTCATAGTCGGTCATTTTGATGAGTTTGACGAGCGAGGGATTAATGCTTTTTACAAAGATGGTGCCCTTTATGTCTCAAACGTGCAAGATGATAGTGATGATCTTCTTGATGATTTGGTTCACGAGACTGCTCACTCCGTTGAAGAGCAATATGGGATGGAAATTTATGCAGACCAGAAGATAAAAGATGAGTTTTTGAGAAAGCGCGAACACATGTATAATGTTCTGTGGAAGATGGGCTTCAAAGCACCAAAGCAAGCATTCACGGACACAGAGTATGACCAGGGCTTTGATGAGTTTCTTCATCAAGACGTTGGTTACGATAAACTATCTGAAATACTCAAGGGGATAATGGTTACCCCTTATGCTGCTACAAGTCTTCGAGAGTATTTCGCTACAGCATTTACAGAATTCTATCTTCACCCAGACTCCCACAGCTATCTCCAGCGCGTCTCTCCCGAAGTCTACAAAAAACTAATGGACCTTCACCGACTAGATCAGGCTTGACAGAGGCTGCTCTGCGGGTTATATTATAGGCATAAGGAGATTTACTATGCCTCACATTTCATTTTCGGCGTTGAAGGACTGGAACACTTGCGCTTGGTATCACAAGCTTACGCGCATCGACAAGATCGGAGGTTTTGAGGGCAACGCTTTCACGGCTTTCGGTAATGCGATCCACGAGGTTTGCGAGAAGAAGCTTCTGAAAGAAGAAGTTAACGAGAATGAGTTGTTCCTTGAGCGCTTTGAACACTTCCTAGGAGAATTGTCTGAGCCGCAAGATGAGAAGCTTGTAGAGCAGATGCGCGGACAGGGCAAGCACATCTTGCCTGAAATTGAAGACGCCCTAGAAGATTACTTTGGCGAATACGAAGTTCTTGGTTCAGAGATCCCCCTTGAAGAGCCGATTGATGATGAAGATGAGTATATCTTCAAGGGCTACATCGATGGTGTTGTCGCAACACCTGACGGAAAAGTCCATATCTTTGACTGGAAGACTTGCTCTTGGGGGTGGGACGCTAAGCGCCGCAACTCCCCGATGACCACTTACCAGCTTACTCTTTACAAGGCATTCTTCGCTCAGAAGATGGACATTGATCCAAAGAATATCGAGACTCACTTTGCTCTCCTCAAAAGAACCTCAAAGAAAGACAGAGTTGAATTCTTCAGAGTAACCTCTGGACCTCGTAAGACCGAGAACGCTACGAAATTGTTGAAAAAAGCACTATACAACATCAAGAATAAGCGGTACATTAAGAATCGGTTGTCTTGCAAGAACTGCGCGTTCAACAAGACGGAGCATTGTCAATAGAGGAAACATGACTAAAAAAAAGATTCTGGTCTTATCTGACCACCCCCTATCACCATCTGGTGTTGGAACACAAACCAAGTATATGATTGAGGCGCTCCTAAAGACAGGACGATATCAATTCGTCTGTCTTGGTGGCGCTGTAAAACATAATAACTACAACCCCCAGAAGGTTGAGCCCTGGGGCGATGACTGGCGCATTTTTCCAGTCGATGGTTATGGTAATCATGAGATTATCCGCTCTGTCTTACAGAAGGAGCGCCCAGACGCCCTATGGTTTATGACCGACCCACGCTTCTATAGCTGGCTTTGGGAAATTGAGAATGAAGTCCGCGCCAATGTTCCTATGGTCTATTATCATGTCTGGGATAACTTTCCAGCACCACAGTACAATGCCAACTTTTATGACTCCACAGATGTAATTGCTTGCATTTCTAAGGTCACACACGCTATCGTTCAAAACGTAGCACCAGAAGTTGACTCTTGTTATCTCCCCCACGCAGTAAATGAATCAATTTTCCACCCTGCTAAGACCGATGAAGAAGAGAGAGCACAATCCATAATGCGAAAGAGAATCATGGATTCTTCTTCTATCAGCCATCCACAGAAAAAGGTTTTCTTCTGGAATAATCGCAACGCCCGCCGCAAGCAGAGCGGCACTCTTATCTGGTGGTTCAAGGAGTGGCTTGATAAGGTCGGACACGATAAAGCAACTCTCCTGATGCACACAGATCCCCGTGACCCCCATGGTCAAGATCTACCACATCTAATCAATCACCTTGGTTTAGATAACGGACAAGTCCTAATGTCCACCAAGAAGATCCCACCAGAGGAGCTAGCCAATCTCTACAGAATGGCTGACTACACCATCAACATCTCTGATGCTGAAGGTTTTGGTCTTGCAACTCTTGAGTCTCTCTCTTGCGGAACACCAATTATTGTTAACATGACTGGCGGTCTACAAGAGCAAGTAACAGATGGAAAGGATTGGTTTGGCTTCGGCATTGAGCCCACATCAAAAACAATTATCGGCTCTCTACAAGTGCCTTACATCTATGAAGACCGCATCTCACAGCGAGACTTTGAGAAGACACTAACAAAAGCACTCAAGAATCCAACAAAGAAATACAGGCAAATGGCTTCACAGGGTCGTAGACATGTGTTAAAATCTTACAACTTTGAGACCTTTGAGAAGTCTTGGGTCGAACTAATGGACAGAGTTGTAGAAGAGCACGGCTCTTGGGACTCAAGAAAGAATTACCAACGCTGGCATTTGATGGAGGTCGCGTGAAAAAGAAAGTTCTACTAAAGGGTCCATTGCTGACCCGTTCTGGATATGGTGAGCAAGCTCGTTTTGCTCTTCGTTCTCTTCGTTCTCGCGAAGATCTGTTTGAAGTCTTTGTTCAACCTCTACAGTGGGGCAAGACCTCTTGGGCTTCTGAGATGGATGAAGAGCGCGCCTGGATTGATGAGACTATTGAAAAGACTATCAGCTATATTCAACAAGGTGCTAAATTTGATATTTCTTTGCAGGTAACAATCCCTAATGAGTTTCAGAAACTTGCCCCTATCAACGTCGGCTACACCGCTGGTATCGAGACTACAAAGGTAGCCCATCAGTGGATTCAGAAAGCAAATGAGATGGACAAGATTGTTGTTGTCTCCGGTCACTCTAAGCAAGTGTTTGAGAACACAGAGTACGCCGCAACAAACCAACAGACTGGCGAACAGGTTACCCTGCGCACCCAGACCCCTGTTGAAGCTGTCGGCTATCCTGTAAAGACCTTTGAGGGCCTACCAGAACTAGAACTCGGTCTATCGACCGCATTCAACTTCTTGACGGTCGCCCAGTTTGGTCCGAGAAAGAATCTCCACAACACTATCAAGTGGTTTATTGAAGAATTTAGAAATGAAGATGTCGGTCTTGTAGTCAAGTCCAACATAGCAAAGAACTCCCTAATGGATCGCAAGAAGCTCCATGGAGATCTAACCCAATTCCTACGTCAACAGGGAGAGAGGCAGTGCAAGGTATACCTCCTACACGGCGACATGACGGACGCCGAGATGCACTCCTTGTATTCCAACCAGCAAATCCATGCATTTGTCTCTCTCCCCCACGGCGAAGGCTTCGGTCTTCCGCTCTTTGAGGCTGCCTATCAAGGTCTACCTGTAGTGACTACAGGCTGGTCTGGGCAGCTAGATTTTCTTGTTGATACCGAAGGTCAAGAACAATTTTACAACGTAGCCTTTGACCTACAACAAGTCCAGAAAGAGGTTGTTTGGGATGGGGTTATCGTCCCTGACTCTATGTGGGCTTATGCTCGCGAGACTTCTGCGAAAGAGAAGATGCGTCTTTGCTATGAGAATGTGAACGCTGGCACGATAGTCTACAATAATACTCGTTTGAACGAGCGATTCTCTGCTGAGAAGATGTATGATAGGTTTGTTGACGCCGTATTGATGAATTCAAAAGAAGACGAGATTATTGAAATACTATGAAAAAAATTCTTTATATAGCAGATTACTTTTTGACAGATGGCATCGGCGGCGCCGAGCTAGCTGATTCTGTTATTATTGAGGCATTAAAGAAAAGTTATGATGTTGTGTGTATAAATAGTATTAAAGCAGTCATCAAGGACATCGAACAGCATGGTGATTTTTTAATCATTGTATCAAACTTCAATTTTTTACCAAAAGACATTATTTCTTATATTTGTAAGAAAAGATACTTTATTATTGAACATGATCATAAATTTCTAAAAGAGAGAGATCCTTCTCCTTATGATAATGATATCGCACCCCCATCCTCACTCAAAAACTTACAATTTTATAGAAAAGCAGAGTATGTTTTTTGCCAATCTAAAAGACACGCTGAGTGCTTACGAAATAATGTATTGTTAAGTAATGTGTGTAATTTTGGAATGAGCTTTTGGAGCAAAGAGCAGCTATCTTTGATTAGGAATAATGTTGATTCTGCAAAAGAAATACCAAATGCTGTTATATCTTTTTCTAATGAAAAAAAAGGAACCAAAAGAAGTATAGGCTATTGTATCAAAAACAAAATAGAATATAAAATACTACCTTCGAACCTTGAATTTCAATCATTCATACAGGTTTTTAGTAAAGTAGGCAAATTTGTTTTTCTTCCAACTTTGATAGAAAGCTTTTCAAGATTGGCAGTAGAAGCAAGGATGCTTAATATATCTTTAATTACAAATAAAAATCTTGGATGTCTATCCGAGCCTTGGTTTAAAAAATACAAGGGTGAAGAACTAATAAATTTTGTAGAAAATAGAATTGAGCAAAACATTTCTGCTTTAATAGATTCAATTGAAAATAAAAAGAATATTCTATTACTTGATCCACATGATTACCCCAAAGTCTCTCTTATAGCATCTATGTTTAAGGGTGAAAAGTATATTAGAAAGTTTTTGGACAATATTACATCTCAAACAATTTTTGAACATTGTGAGTTGCTAATAATTGATGCCGTTTCACCTGAAAATGAATTTCCAATTATTGAAGAATATATGGAGAGATTCCCGAACATAAAGTACACTAGACTAGAAGAAGATCCGGGTATCTATGGTGTCTGGAATATCGGTGCCAAGATGGCAACCGGGAAATACCTTACAAATACGAATCTAGATGACATCAGGTCTCCTGAACAAATTGAAATTATGGTTAATTGTCTAGAAAAGAATCCTCACGTTGACTTGGCATATAGTGATTCCTTTGTGACCGATGTTGGTAACGAGACCTATGAAAACAATTCTTCAAGAGGCAAGACATATCCCATTACTGATTTTTCAAAAGAAGCGATGATAAAGTGCCTCCCTGGTTGTATGCCAGTGTGGAGAAGAACCATGCATGATAAAGCTGGCTATTTTGATGAATCGTTTAGATATGCAGGTGATCATGAGATGTGGTTACGCGCCGTCCGACATGGTTCAGAGTTTAAGCGAGTTAGGGGAGCACATGGACTTTATTATATGAACCCCGATGGGTTATCAACTTCCGAGGACAATTCTGTGAAGAAATATAAAGAAGAACAAAGAGTTTTTTGGGAATATGGAGATATATATGGGCAAAGCGTGATTAACCAATACAGAGATTATTTTTCGAGGATATTATGAAAAAAGTAATAAGTTTTTCTTTATGGGGAGAAGAGACGAAATATTGTGTCGGTGCAATAAAGAATGCCGAGCTAGCCAAAAAGTACTATCCAGATTGGATTTGCAGATATCACATTGGTAAATCTACACCAAATAAATATATTGAAGAGCTTAATAATTTTTCAAATGTTGAAACCATACTGAGACCCGAAGACGGAGATTGGACTGGAATGTTTTGGAGATTTTTTGATGCCTCTGATTTATCTATTGATGCAATGATAAGCAGAGATACTGATTCTAGATTGAATAACAGGGAGGCATACGCCGTGGAAGAGTGGTTGAGCAGTGGCAGGAAATTTCACATCATGAGAGATCACCCTTATCACAGAACTGAAATCTTGGGTGGCATGTGGGGTGTCAGGTCTCATTATTTGGGAGATATGAGGAATCTAATCAATCAGTATGTTAAAGGAAACTTTTGGCAAGTAGATCAGGATTTTTTAAAAGAAGTTATTTATCCGATTGTTAAAAACAATTGTATGGTTCATGATGAGTTTTTTGAAAAAAAGCCATTCCCAAGTAAAAGGAAAAAGGGACTTTTTGTTGGGCAAGCCTTTAATTCAGATGATACATTTTGTAACCCAGAACATGGAGATATGGTATGAAAACATTCAGATTTGATGATATAAATATCAATGAAGATATAGAAAAAACTATTCGTATTGCAAAATTAATTAAAGAGAAAATAAAAGATGTAAGAATTATTTTCTGCATTTCGCCTCTTGTACATGATATGTCAAAACAATATGGAAAAAATAAAGAGAGAATATTTCCAAAAATAATGAATGCATACAGCGACCATAGAAATTTTTATAAAGTTGATAAATGCGGAATACCACATATTCCCGCCTGGGTAGAGAAAGCCGGTCATGGACTTATTCATGTAGATCATCGTCTTCTATCAAAAGAAGCACAAGAAATGAGCATAATTACAAGCTGTAGTCTTTCTAAATCTTCAATTTTTGTTCCACCATTTAATAAATGGAACAAAGATAGCGAAACAATATGTAAAGAATTTGGAATAGAATTAGTTAAATTTGAAGACGGGTGGCTCTGTTGTGAATATAATGAATTTAACCCTAAACATGATTTGTGGTATATCCACGCAAGAGAATTTACACTCAAGGAGTTTACAAAATGGATAAAATAGAAGAATTCAACGGGCTCAAACTTTTAAGCGGAATTAATACCCATCCCGGCAGCGGTAATGCAATGCAACATCAAGAAGAATATAATAAGTTCCAAAATGTTATATCAAGCGTTGCTACTAGAAATAAAGATAACCCTATTATGATTGAATTGGGAAGCAACTGGGCTTTGTGGTCTTTGTGTTTTCGAAAAGCCTTTCCTAATGGGAGAAATATTCTAATAGAATTAGGAAAAAGGGCATTATCAGTAGGAGTTAAAAATTTCAGCTTAAATAACTTCACACAGCAACATTATTGGGGAGGCGTTTTTTTAAATAATTCTGGAACCTTTAGTAATAGAAAAGCTGATCTAGAATATTTAAAAATTGATGGAGAATATTTTGATGACTCAATAAGCGGAAATGTTGTAGGACCAGAAATTGACTTTATAGAAATTTTGAATAAAGAAAAAATAGACATAGTAGACCTTTTACATATGGACATTCAGGGCAGCGAACTTCCATTGATGAAGCAACTATCCGACTTTAATTTATTAATAAATTTTAATAATTTGGTAATTGCTACGCACTCTCAATCAATTCATAAAGAGATTAAAAATATTCTATTAAAAAATGACTTTACTATTATGGAAGAATGTGATTTTGGAACAGTAGGTGGAGATGGAATGTTTTTTGCCATACGAAAATCATAATGATAGTACCAAAACACGATTTGTGGTATTTTCACGCAAGAGAGTTTACACTAAAGGAGTTTAAAAAATGGATAAAATAAGTGATATTAAATGGGGTGGCTCTGGGATAGAGAAAGTTCTCTACGAATTTATCCTAGATCGAGTTCCAAGCGGTTCAGTCGTTGTAGAGTTCGGCGGTGGTAATTGCAGTACAAAGGCACTGGGTATAAATTATCGTCTTCATACTATTGAACATGATGAACACTTTCTCCAACATACAGATTATACAACATACTTGTATGCGCCAATCAATAATGGTTGGTACGATAGAGAGTATCTGATAGAAAAGATACCAGACGAGATAAGTATGGTTTTTGTTGATGGTCCTTCTGGCGGTAATGGTCTTTGGCTCCGAACAGGTCTATTAGATAATTTAGATCTATTTGGAAATCTAGACAACACAATATTTATTGTTCATGACACTTGGAGAAACCAAGACATTGATTTATCTAAAGATCTGGCGGCTAAACTCAATCGTGAAGTAATTTTTTTCCAACAAGGATCCCCAGAAGACTATTGGGCTTTTATAAAATAATGATAGTAACAATACACCAACCAAATTTTATGCCGTGGTATCCTTATTTTCAAAAAATGCAACAAGCAGACGTTTTTGTAATTTTAAAAAACTGCCAATTTGAAAAAAATGGATTCCAGAACCGATTCAGGATGAACGATATTTGGCATACAATGAGCACCACAAAAAAATTAATTCCAATAAAAGAAAAGCCTTATTTAAATCATCAAAAAGATTGGCTAAAGATAAAAGCAAAGTTACCTGAATACTCTAAAATTTTGAATCAATTTGACTATTGTATTTGTGATAATCTTGCAAACACTAACATAGAAATAATTAAAAAAATAAAGAATATATTAGAGATAGATACCAAAATAGTGCTCGATTATCCAACAGAATATAGGTCCACTGAGAGATTGGTAGATATTTGTAAAAAAAATAATGCCACAACATATCTTTCTGGGATAAGTGGAAAGAAGTATCTGAACATAGATTTATTTAAAAAAGAGAAAATTGAAGTAATATTTCAAAAGGAAAAAGATATGATAAAAAAAAATATAATACAAATTTTATCACAATAAGGAATAAAAAATGATTGATAGATTGATAATAAGTGCAGATGAAAAAACTTATTTTAAAGAATATTTGAAAATCGTTGTTGAAGCATGGGGGAAATTCTTTCCGCAAGTAAAAATTAGCCTAGCTTTTGTTACGAATGAAAAAGTAATTAATCCAGCATTTCTAGAAATAGATAATCTGGAGGTTACTAATTTTCCAATTGTACCAAACTTGCCTATTTCTAACCAAGCGAAAATGGCTAGACACTATCTAGCATGTTGTTATGAACAGGAAGTTGTAACTATTGAAGATATAGACACTATCCCCCTACAGAAGAATTTTTTTGAAGACAAGTTTTCCCAAAGAAAAAAAGACACAATCTTGTTTGTGGGAAAAGAGGTCTATGAGAATACCCAAGATGCTGGAAAATGCCCAATAAGCACTATGACTTCAGAATCTAACATATTAAAGAAAATGATTAACCCAGAAGATTTGCCATATGAACAATTTATTTCTTCTTTTATTGGTACTTGTAAATTTGATAAAAAAGAAGATATCTCTAAAGATGTGTTTTCTGATGAATCTTTAATAAGATATCTCTTAGACAAAAACCCAGTCATGGTTACAAAAGTTGAACGCTCTGTTGAAGTAAGAACTGATTGGATTGACAGATCCTGGTGGTCGATAGATTCACAAAAGTTAAAAAATTATCAATATATTACATGTAACTTTCTTAGACCATTTTCTACAAACTATGGTAATATACAAATGGTAGTTGATTTTATTTATGGTACAAAAATGACTTCTAAAAAAGAAGTTATTTTTAAAATAAAGGAAGAGTGATGAAATACAATATAGGAATAATAGGCAATGGCTTTGTTGGTTCTGCAATATCAAACGGCTTTTCTTTGAAAGCAAATATTAGAATATACGATATTGATAAGAACAGAAGGACCCACTCATTACAAGATACAATTAATTTAAGTGAATTTATATTTTTGTGTCTCCCAACACCTATGACAGAAGTTTCGGGAGGTCCAATAGATTTAAGTATATATTATGACTGCTTATCACAAATCGAAAAAATATACCAAGATAAACAACAAGTTTTTATTATTAAGTCTACGGTTATACCGGGAACAACAGAACAATTTTGCGACCGATTTGCTGATTTTAACTTTGTTTTCAATCCAGAATTTTTGACAGAAAGGAATGCCAATCTTGATTTTATTAACGCCGCTAGAATAGTTCTTGGTGGACCAGAACACTACACCACGAGAGTAGAAAAGCTTTATAGAACTAGATTTCCGTATAAAAACATAATACTTACAGATTATAAAACATCTGAAATGATAAAATATATGTGTAATTGTTTTTTTAGTACAAAAATTAGTTTTTTAAATGAAATGATGCAAGTAGCAAAACATCTAGATGTTTGTTGGGATTCTGCTATGGAAGGTTTCATTTCGGATGGAAGAATTGGAAATTCACATATAGAAGTGCCAGGGCACGATGGTTCTTTGGGTTTTGGAGGCAAGTGTTTTCCAAAAGATATAAATGCTATGATTTATTTTATGAACAATATAGGTGTGAAGCCATCGGTACTACAAGCTGTGTGGGATAAGAATCTAGAAGTGAGAGAGTTGATAGATTGGTCTGAAATAAAAGGCGCCGTGTCAGAGGATTAAAATGAAAATATTAATAATTCAAGAAAATGGACGACACGAGAAGAACAAAAACTTTCGAGAGTGTTTTAGTTTAAAAAGAGCTTTCGAATCTCTTGGGCACCAAGCAGAGGTTTGGGGACTAAATCATCAAAATTTTAAAATCACTCCTGAATGGAATAATTATGATTTAATTTTTAATTTAGAAAACTACGATACTTCTGGATGGGTTCCTTCCTTGAAGCAATGCAAAGCTTACAAGATATTATGGAGTATTGACGCACATTGCAGGGGTGTCGATATTTTCGATAGCACCTTCAAAGAAGGGGGATATCAATTACTACTACATTCCACCAGGGACTACGCGACCGGCACAAATAGAGTTTGGTTCCCAAATGCTTTTGATGATGACTTGGTTGTGAAAATTAACAATATAAATAAGCAACATTTTATTGGATTTTGTGGAAATTACGTTAATAGAAAAACTTTGATTGATAAGGTAGACAAAGACTTTTTGATAAAGAAAGATATTTTTGTTATTGGACTTGATATGGTTAAGGCAGTAAATTCTTATAAAATCCATTTCAATAAGAATATTTCTAATGACATAAATTATCGCTCATTTGAAACTATAGGTTGCTCTACTGTGCTATTAACAAATAAAAATCATCAATACAATAAATTAGGATTTAAAGATATGGAGAACTGTATTTTATATTCCGACTTGTTTGAATTAAAAGATAAGTTGAGATATCTCGACGGCGATACAAAAAAACTAAAAGAAATAGAAAATTGTGGCTACAAGTTATCTTCTCAACACACATATAAAATTAGAATAAAGAAGCTTCTTGCATTTTTAAGTAAAAAGGTGTAGACAAAACAATGAAAGTTTTAATAACCGGAGGGAGCGGTTTGGTTGGTAGTTCCTTTAAGAATATCGATACTGATAATCAATTAATTCTTGTTGGAAGTTCTGATGCAGATCTAAAAAATCGTAAAGAGACAGAGAATCTGATAGCCAAAAACCACCCCGATGCTATAATCCATTTGGCAGCAAAAGTTGGTGGAGTAAAAGGTAACTCTGATTTTGTTGCTGATTTTTTTCATGAGAATATTTTGATAAATACTAATGTATTGAATTCTGCCCGACAATTTAGGGTTCCAAAGGTGGTGTCCCTGTTATCAACATGTATATACCCGGATAACCCAACCTATCCTCTAACAGAAGAACAGATTCACAATGGTGAACCTCACCAAAGTAATTTTGGCTATGCTTATGCAAAAAGGATGCTTGAGATCCATTCTAGAGCAATAAAGATTCAATACGGGCTAAATTATATAACTGCTGTACCTAATAATATTTATGGCATGAGAGACAATTTTGACTTAGAGGGTGGGCATGTAATTCCATCGCTCATTAGGAAGTTTCATGAAGCAAAACTAAAAAAAACAGATGTCACATTATGGGGTTCTGGAGCCCCATTAAGAGAATTTACTTATTCAAAAGATATTGCAAAAGCTTTAATTTTTTTGTTAGAAAATTATGAAGGAGGTGTGCCAATCAATATTGGCTCAACAAAAGAAACATCAATAAAAGATGTATCCAAGATGATTTCCAAAGAAATGAATTATACAGGAAGAATTATATGGAACACTGACAAACCCGAAGGACAATTTAAAAAACCAAGTTCAAATAAGAAGTTCCTTGACATGTACCCAGATTTTGTCTATACTGAGTTAGAAGCAGGGCTTAAAGAAACTATTTCTTGGTTCACAGATAACTATCCAAATATAAGAGGCTTATAATGAAAATTGCACTGATAACTGGTGTTACTGGGCAAGATGGTTCTTATTTAGCTGAACTACTCTTAAATAAAAACTACAAAGTAGTGGGAATAAAAAGAAGAACCTCTATAATTTCAACTTCTAGAATTGATCATTTATTTGGAAATCCCAACTTTATATTAGAGTATGGAAATTTAAATGACTCGGGGTGTATGCATCGTCTGTTGATGAAGCACGGACCTGACGAGATATACAATCTCGCTGCACAATCGCATGTTAGGGTTTCTTTCGAGACGCCAGAAGAGACAGCAGATTTTGTTGGAATGGGCGTCTTGAGGCTATTAGAGGCGACACGAAATATCTGCCCTAAAGCAAAAATCTACCAAGCATCATCATCAGAGATGTTTGGAGACAACCCAGAATCGCCACAAAATGAAAGCACAAGACTAATGCCAGCTTCGCCATATGCTTGTTCAAAAGTGTTCGCACACAATCTATGCAGAAATTACAGAGAATCATATGGTATGTTTATCTCTAGTGGTATTTTGTTTAATCACGAGTCGCCACGGCGCGGGGAAACTTTTGTTACTCGCAAGATAACAACAGCAGCCGCCAAGATAAAACTGGGACTTCAAGATAAATTATATCTTGGAAACTTAGACGACAAAAGAGATTGGGGCTTTGCTGGTGATTATGTCGAGGCAATGTGGCTGATGCTGCAACAAGAAAGACCAGACGATTATGTTGTTGCAACAGGTGAAACACACTCTGTAAAAGAGTTTTTGACAATCGTGTTTGAATATGCTGGAATAGAAATAGATAAACATGTTGAAATAGATGAAAGGTTGTTTAGACCACACGAGGTTCCACTGCTTCTTGGAGATTATTCAAAAGCAAAAATGAGCCTGGACTGGGAGCCAAAAACAAGATTTATTGAACTAGCAAAAATGATGTACGATGAGGATCTGAGATGTTTAAAGAAGGAAAAATAATAAGATGGGTCGAATCATATGATGATGGTATATCTGGAAAAGATTTTGGAACTGGCATAATTATCGACTCAAAAATCCAGAAAGGTTTTAACTCGCTTGACTACACGATGTACAAGATCTACAGAACTAAACATAGAGATTTTTATTGGTTTATGGAACACGAGTTGGAAGCAAATAAATGAAAATTTTAATAACTGGTTCTGAAGGCTACATTGGTAAAAAACTATTCAACAAGTTAAATGATGGAATCAATGTTGTTCATGGCGTAGACTTAAAAGATGGCAGAGATATTCTGCACCATCTACCAAACACAAGTTACGATTATGTTTTCCACCTTGCTGCCTTTCCTAGCGTGCAACAATCAGTAGTTGAACCTTCCGATACATTTAGAAACAATGCTTATTCTACCTCGGTGCTTCTTGAATGGGCTAAAGAACATAATGTGAAGCGCGTTATCTTTTCTTCCTCTGCCGCCGCCGCCAACATAACATCACCTTATGGGCTCCAAAAAAGAATTTCAGAACAAGAGTGCAGACTTTATTCTGAACTCTACGGACTAGATACAGTTTGTCTTCGTTATCACAATGTCTATTCAGAAGATCAAGCTTATGGCGGCTCATACTCTACAGCGATAAGTGCTTGGATGCAAATGGTTCGTGAAGGCAGAGAACTTCGCATAGATGGAGATGGAGAACAGACAAGAGATTTTGTACATGTTGATGATGTTGTGTCTGCTAACATTTTTTGTATGAACCAAGATAAGCCATTTGCTGGTGCAATACATGACGTTGCTAGCGGTGTTTCATGTTCTCTAAATTCAGTTAGAGAGATAATTAACAGAAACCATAATGTAGTTTGGGTTGAAAATCCAGAAAGAAAAGGCGACATTAAACATTCACATTCGGACATTTCTGGGTTATTATCTCTTGGATGGGAGCCATCTATTACTATAGAAGATGGTTTACAAAGATGTTTTTCAAAGGATAATCTATGTGTGGAATCTTTGGCTCAGTAGCCGACAAAGTAGAGTACAATTCAATCAAGCAGGGTCTCAAGAACCTTGCTTATCGTGGCTATGACTCAGCAGGCATCGCCGTCGCAACCGCCAAGGGTATTGTGATTGAGAGAGCAGAGGGTCATCCCAAGTTCCTCCCAGATCTCGAAACCTTCGGCACGGTCGCCATTGGACACAACCGCTGGGCAACCCACTCTCCTCCGACTAAGGACAACTCTCACCCTTACACATCTAACGACAATAAGATTAGCCTTGTTCACAACGGCATCATTGAGAATTATGTTGAGGTCAAGAGATTTCTAGAAGAGAAGGGTTTTACTTTCTATTCTCAGACGGACACCGAAGTCCTCCCTAATCTCATTCAGTATTATCTGTCGCAAGGAGATGATCTTCGCGCAGCTATGAGACACACAGCAAGACAAGTTGAGGGCGCGTTTGGTGTAATCTTTATTCATGCCGATCACCCAAACCAGATGAATTTGATGAAACTTGGCTCACCGATGTATGTCGGTCGTGCTGACGATGCTGTCTATGTTTGCTCTGATGCTTATTCGTTCCCAGAAGAGGTGAAGGCTTTCTCATCTATCGATGATAGCAAGATCCTTATTATTCGCAAAGATTCAGTTGATGTTCAGGATCTAAACGGAACCAAGCTGACCTTAATCTTTGAAGAGAAAGATGTTTCAGCAGACACCTACTGTCTAGGCAAACACGATCACTACATGCAGAAGGAAATCTATGAGCAGTTTGATTATGTAATGTCTGCGCTCATGGGGAGAATCAAAGACACCGAGATTGTCCTTGGAGGTCTTCAAGATTGCATAGAAAACTTCTCAGAGAGCAGTCAGGTAATCTACACCGGCTGCGGCTCTGCAAACAATGCTGCAAGAGTAGGTGCTCTTGCTATGGAAGAGATCGGCAAATTGATGACCCGAAACATGCCGTCAGGAGAGCTGAAATACAGAGATGCACTTGTAGATGATAAGTCGTGGCTTGTGACTGTCTCCCAATCAGGCGAGACAGCCGACGTAATCGGCTGCATAAAGAACATGAAAGCAAAAGGCGCAAGTGTTCTTGGTGTTGTGAACACTCCAAACTCTACTATCTACCAGATGACCGACTGCGGCATTCACATTCGCGCAGGTAAAGAGGTCTCTGTAGCCTCGACCAAAGCAGTAACAAACCAGATGCTTGCTATGTTACTTCTTGCCTACAAGATTGGTCTTGAGAACGGATGCTCCTATCGAGAATACAAAGAATTCATCAAGGAAGCCCAAGAACTGCCCTATTTTATCAACAAGGTGATTGCCCAAGAAGGAAAAATCAACGGCATCTGTGCTGCCTACAAAGACTCTAAGACTGCTTTTGTAATAGGTCGCAACGTCCTTGAACCAATCGCAGATGAGATTGCGCTCAAGATTAAAGAGATCTCCTACATTCACGCTGAAGGTTATTCTGGCTCTGAACTCAAGCACGGTCCCCTGGCTCTCATAGACGACCAGATCCTCAACATCTGCTTACTTGATAAAAACTTCTATCCAGAGAAGACTATCAGTAACATTGAAGAGATTCGTGCGAGAGGAGGAAAAGTTATTTTAATAACAAACTACACAAAGCACGAGATAGGTAATAAAATCTATGATAGGTTGATTAGCGCTGAAACCGGAAACAACAAGTACATAACCGCAATGGTGTTCAACATCGTTGGTCAAATTGTTTCCTATCATCTTGCTCTCCATAACGGTAGAGACGTTGATCTTCCAAGAAACCTCGCAAAAAGCGTAACCGTTGAATAAGGAGAATTTATGAGTAACGGAACTTTCAAACTATCAAATCAGGCAGTAGGTGCCCTAATGATGGCTCTTCAAGAGTCACTACTAAACCAGTTGGACATTGTCCCAATCATTAAGGGATTTGAACTACAAACAGGAGAGGAGGGACTCGTGGTAACCAACCCGCCCACTGTTCGTGTGTCCAACAATCAAGTGGTCACAGAAGAAGATTTGACTACGATGGCTGGCGAATAGTTGCCGCGTTATCGCTACAAGTGTGAGGGCTGCGAACAAGAGTTCGTAGCCCTCCATTCGTTCTCGGATGTTAGAGAGTCTTGCGACCTCTGTGGGCACGAGAGCGTCACAAAAATGTTAGGTAAGCCGATAGTCCTTAACAAAAAACTAACAAATTCTAAGGACACCGGCGCCCTCACAAAAGAATACATTGAAGCCAATCGTGAGCTTCTAAAAGAAATGAAGGAGGAAGTAAGTAATGGACTTTATGAGCAGACTTGAGATGATACTAACACTTATTCTATTGGTGTCTCTCGGTATCAACGCAATGCTATTTGTGTATTCTCGCAATGTAGCACAAAAGCTCGTCTTAATCTCATCAGAGATAGATGACCTACGCGAAGCGGCAGCTAACTTCGCTACCCATGTGAAGGCAGTCTATGAACTTGAAGCGTTCTATGGCGACCAAACACTACAATCCCTAATGGATCACGCCCGTTCATTCCGAGAATACATGGACGAGTTTGATTTCATTTACATACCAGACGGAGAAGAAACTGATGCCGAGACGCAGCAAATCGAAGAAGCCTAATTACTATTTCACCAAGGATCACGAGAACGCTATCATAGCCTATTGTTTAACTGATTGCAATAGAGAAAAGACCCAAATCTATGTTAAAATGCTACAACCAGCGTTTAGCGAAATGGTTGATAAGATTGTGTTTACCTACAAGTTCACAACCCTACCAAACATAGATGTTCTCCGTGAGGAGTGTAAGGTTTGGCTTATGACTATCCTTGATAAGTTCCAGCCAGACAAGGGACATAAAGCGTTCTCTTATTTCTCGGTCATTACAAAAAACTGGTTTATCCACAAGGTCAAGAAACAAAAGCGCAAGAACCAACGTGAAGTGGATTACGATGCTGCCCCCAAGAGATACGAACAAGAGTATCTTGCGACCGATCAAACCTGGGTCACCGATCAATTAGAGCGAGAGTTCTGGAAGTCTTTCTACGAAGACATGAAGACTTGGGAATTCAACGACATGCGAGAGAACGATGAACGAGTCTACAAGGCAATTATCGTTCTATTTGAGAGTAAAGACGACATAGAAATTTTTAACAAAAAAGCCGTTTATCTCTATTTAAGAGAGATCACTGGTCTCAACACCAAACAGGTTGTAAATTCTTTGAACAAGTTCAGAGAGCATTACAGAGACTTCAAAACAGATTGGGAAGACGGCAAGATATGAATGATGAATTTGACGATTTGATGGATGAGGCAATTCAGAACATAAGAAACGATCGCGACACCGCGAAAGAGTTTCTAAATGAACTTGCTAATCAGATCGCTCAAAACGCAGAAAATAACAGAGCCCTCTCACCAGTCGCCGCGAAACATATTGAAACGATGCAGCGCTCAAACGAGCAACTGGTGAAGGTTCTCACCCTTAAGCAAAAGGAGAGAACCAAGGAAGTTGGCTTGTCCGAAGAAGATAAAGCCAATCTCTTTGATATGATTCAGGGAGAAGCGTAGTGGCTAAAAAGACTTATCTTGATTTTTCTCTCTTTGACGAAGTTGGCGATGCGATGGATCTCTTCGGAAATCTTATTCGCAATTCTTTTGAGTATGACTCGTTCGCTGGGAAAGATGAATTCCCCGCAATCGTATTAACACCACCAGTCCCAATGGATATAAACCAGATTGCTGCATTTTTGCCGAAAACTGACGATGAGGATTCAGAAGATAAAATTCCCAAGTTCACGTTCAAAGCAAGAATAATTGGACCCAACTCACCACACCAATTCTTGCCAGATCCTTGTAATCAGCAAGTCTTGAAGGATCTGAAACAACAACAAAATGCTCAAGACATTTTTGATATGCACACGACCGTTATAGCGATAGGCGCTACAGAAAAACCAAACCTCGGCGATGTTGTTACAATAAAGCTTGAAGGTGGCTCCTTTTCTTACAACTTGCAAACAGCCACATTTGTCGAAACTGTTGCTTCCGATGACGCTGCCATTAGGAATCTTTTGGGATCACAGAAAAACGAGTGCAAAGTCGGACTAAATAGCCTTTTTGGTGGTGGCTTTATGGGTATAAGTATAGGCGACAACCTAACAGACAGAAAAATCTCTTACACCAAACACTTTGACGAAAATGCTCAAACTTTATTGCAGCCTGCACCCGGTAGATTTACAAGCCGATTTGGAAATAGGATACACCCTAGAAGAAAGACTGTTCAATTCCACGCAGGAATTGATATTGCAAATGTGGAAGGCACACCTATTTTAGCTGCCCTTGCAGGTCAAGTCATTAGTACGAAAACTGGTTGTAAAAGTGGCGATCGAGGTTGTGGTGATGAAGGCCCTGGGAATTTGATAAAATTACAACATAGCGACGGCTCTACAACAAGGTATCTTCACTTGTTTCAAGTGATTGTGAAAAAAGATCAGCGGGTTAAGAGGGGGGAGCCAATAGGGTTAATGGGAACTACTGGCGGCAGCACAGGACCGCATCTACATTTTGAATTTAAGAGAGGGCACCTCTTGAATCCAGAATGGCATTTTGAACAAAATTTTGAAGATAGCGAAGAAAAGAAACAAATCGAAACACGGACTGGTGTCCTGCAAGCTGAGAAAACAGAAGTTTCGGAACCTCAAGAAACAGAAGAAGCGACGGAAGACCCACCGCAAGAAGGAAATTAGACCCGATGCCTAAATCAAAAAAAATAAAAATCTTTAATGATGCAAAGTTTAACAAAAGCAAGAAAAGAGTTTTCAAGGCAGCACAAAAGTTAAATGAATCTGTCTTAGGATTAGATGGTTCAAATCCAACAGCACAACCTCTAAATGGAAGTGGCGTATTTGGTGGAGATACTTATGAGCCGAAAGTAAAATACAACTTCGCTCCAGGCGACAAAGTTATAGACAATGGTAACGCCTACATCACATTCGGTAAAGACCGACCTTCTGGAAAAGCATCTGGACTTGGTGGACAAGGCGCAACAGGCGCAAACGCAATCGACATAGTAGTGGGGCGACTCTCATCTGCTCCTAAATCAGATGGAGCAATAGTTGATAACAGCTTCTCATCAGACGCCGCCAGAGTTTACATAAGCCAACTTACCAACATTGATTTCAACTTTGGTATCGATCCAGGCAAATCTGGCTACATGGAAGGTCGCTCTGGGATTGGAATCAAGGCTGATGGTGTCCGCGTTATTGGTCGAGAGGGCGTCAAGATTGTTACAGGACGCGCCCAAAATGCTACAGGTTTTGGAATGAAGGGTGAACCCAACTCTCTTGGAGGCAAAGTTTCCCA
>WLWF01001379.1_pt1 | contig 20099 bp, 15 predicted proteins | sample 6718331 | NCBI WGS metagenome assembly WLWF01 (sample SAMN12718692, study PRJNA515312) | sponge metagenome | isolation source: marine sponge | host: Mycale hentscheli | place: New Zealand: South Island, Marlborough, Capsize Point | collected 2003-05-01
CTATATCCGGAACATTAACGGTATCTGGAAATGTACAAGGCGCTACGTTTAATGGTCTAGCCATAAACACTACAGGAGTCAATAATGTTGCTAATCAAATAGTAAGAACTGAGGCTAATGGTTATGTCAATTTTGGCTGGATAAACTCAGTATCCGGGAACCACACGGGATCAATCACAAGAATTACAGCAAGTAACGATGCGTATTTAAGGTATGTAACACCAGCTCAATTCAGAACAGGCGTTACTGACGGATTTTACGCTCCCTCATCAACTGTAAGTGGAGTAACTTCAGTAGCAACAGGCAATGGATTAACTGGCGGAACAATTACTTCAACCGGTACATTAACAATGTCTGGAAGTTACACAGGAAATTATGCCATAACAGGTGGATTGAGCGTACAAGGAAATAATATATTTGGGATGGGCATTTCGACAGGTTCATGGTATGGTGATTTAGGTAGTCACGGTTATACTCGTGAAACTGGTTTAGCAATGACAGGGGGATCAGAATTTGTAGTTCTTTCTAAAAGCGGACAAGGTTCTGTTTTAGTAGATGGGGCTTATCTAGCTTACGAAAGTGCAAACGGGTTTTTTGGATCTTATAATTCTAGTTATGGAAACTTAACAGGGATACAAGCTACAGGAGCAAACACAATAGCTGTAAAACAGCTTGATGGCGGTACGGCTAACTTAACAATAACTGAAAATCTTCAAGTTACTGGTGCAATGTATCAAGATGTTTCTTCAATTGGCGGATATATTGTAAAACCCAAAGGGGCTGATTTTTTTACAGCAGCTAGTCAGCAAACTGGAGCTATAGAAATTAGATTTCCAACTGGAGGTGCCACAAGAAACGATATGATATTTTTTACTGTAGATGTTTATCAGTATACTACAAACAGATCGTTCTCAATAAAAGCAGGAGGATATATATATCAAGGTATAGGTAGTAACACCTGGGTAAATGTTTTTGCTCAAGTTTATGCAAAAAACTCTAATCAAAATTATACAATTAGGTTTGGTGATAACGGTTCTACTCATTGTATGTGGATAGGAGAATCAACCGATAGTTGGAGTTATAGTCAAATTGTAGTAAGAGATTTCTTTGGAGGTTATGCTACAGATATAGACCAATATAAAACGGGATGGGACATAACGTTTGATTCTTTAAGTGGTAAAACAATTAACAATACTTTAACAAATAATTTTCCTTTAGCTCAAGACATTATAAGCGGTGCGTATTTACCATTATCAGGGGGTACTATGTCAGGCAATATACAAATGCTTAGTAACTCATTGCAATTTGACCAATCAGGCACAAGGTCTTGGAATATTTCTGCGGGCAGTGGTAATCTTAACATAACTTCAGGGGATAGTGTAGGTAGTGTTTCTTTAAATTGTGGATTAATTGTCGCTGACACACTTACAGCTAGCAGTAGGATTATAATTCAATCAAGAAACGACAACACTAATGTTGGTACCATTAATTCAACAAATAATCAATCTGATTGGCAAAATTTAGTTGCAAGTTCTGGTCAATTTACAGTAACACAATACAATAATATTACAAATTATACAAACGCACCAAGTGGAGTTTATAGTTATGGCTCAGTATTAAGCACTAGAACTGCTAATCATTCATTTCAATTATATTCAGCACACACTGGTGATTTATGTTATAAAACACAATGGAATAATGACAACTATTCTGGATGGAGAGGAATCCCAGTTTATGGTGCAAATAGTGGCTCACCATCAACAAAAGATTTATATGCTACTAGGGTTTATGATAGTAATGATACTACTTATTATATAGATCCAGCTAGCACATCAAACCAAAAAAATATTTATATAAAACAAGGTCATTCTATACGCTGGTATCGAAGTGGCGATGGAGCGTTTACCTATGCTGATGCAAGAGCTGAAGGAAGTTATGCTGCTCTTTATAAAGGAACAAATAATGGAAGTGGTTATGGTGACTGTAAAGAATATTGGTATTCTGGCACTACAGGCAGTTATCAAAGTATACAACAAGCGAGCAATAGATTTAATTTTTCTGCACCTATCACAGCGGCAACAGACGTCCGTGCACCAGTATTTTACGATTCAGCAAATACAGCTTATTATGGTGATTTTGCTAACACTTCAACATCTTTGTCTACAGCTGGTAAATGGGTTTGCCAAGGTGGTCATGGTAGTGCTAGAATGCAATTAAATTATCAACATAGTGCAACAGATTCAGGTAATAGCGGCACCTTAACTGGTTGGGTTTCTGAACCTGGAATAACTTATAATTCAGCTGGTATTGGTGGTAATATTAATGTAAGTGGACAATATTATGGGAGACAATACAATAGCGGTTATGGTGTTTATGTAAGGTTTGATAAGAGTAATGGTAATTTAGAACATTGGACAACAACTGCTACTGCTGGTAATGCTGGTGGTCAAGGTACTAGAAGATGGTACAATGATGCATCTGGTAATGCTTTTGCATCTTTATCTTCAAGATCACCAACATTTTATGATTTAAATGATACTAGCTATTATTTAAACGCAAACAGCACTTCACAATTAAATGTTTTAAATTGTGCTGGTACTTTAACAGTTACAGGATCAGGTGGAGCAGTTGCGACTAAATTTACAGATTATAATAATGGCGCATTTTATTTAGATCCAGCTAACACTTCAACCTCTTTAAATGTAGCGGGTGATGTTGTAGCTTATGCTAGTTCAGACATTAGATTTAAAAACAATGTTACTCCAATTACAAACGCTTTGGATAAGTTAAGTAAAATAGGTGGTTATACTTTTGAGTGGAATGAAATATCACACAAAGAAACAGGTAAAAAAGATATAGGTGTAGTAGCTCAAGAGGTAGAAGAAATATTGCCAGAGATTGTACAAACTAGATCAAACGGTTATAAAGCTGTCGACTATCAAAAACTAACTGCTTTACTTATTGAGTCGGTTAAAGAACAACAATTTATTATAGACGATTTAAAATCTAGAATAGAAAGGCTAGAAAAATTTTAATACCTTTGCAATTATGAATGTAACATATTCTTACAAAATAACAAGTATGCTAATGGCTCCGTCATTAGATAATTTAACCGATGTAGTCACAGTAGTTAAATTTGACTATATTGGCACTGATTCAGATTCAGGATATTCAGGGAAGTTTATAGGATCTATTCCTGTAGGCGCACCGGATCCTTCAAGCTTTGTTCCTTTACAAGACCTAACAGAAGACGAGGTTATACAGTGGGTTGTAGCGACATATCCTAGTTGGGATCATCCACAAGAAGTTATTTCAAATCAAATAAAAAATCAAATAACTCCAGAGAATGAAAACGCTCCTATGCCTTGGGCTCCAGAGCCACCAGAGCCCGTTCCACCAACTGAAGAGTAATAATAATAGGTAATCTAAATTGATTATCTTTGTGTAAATTCTACTCTTTATGGCAATTAGATTATTAAGTAGTGAAAATATAAATGGCAATTTAGTTGTTACTGGACAAGTACAAGGTAATGATTTAGACATTACAACAAATGCTCAAATAGATGCAAACTTAAATGTTGACGGCACTACATCTTTATCTACTACTAACATAGCAGGTGTTTTAACGGCTGGTTCATGGATGCTTAGAACTATGTCTAATCAAGTAGAATATCATGTGTTAGATAATGGAAGTTTAAATGGCCCTAGTTGGAAATTTAGATATGATGGTGCTACTGCTAACAGATATGTTGATTTTGGATATAAAGACGGTAATGGAAATTATACTGGCGGTTTAAAATTATATAATAACCAAACAATAAGCTGGAGAGGAACTGATATAATTAACTCTTCAGGAGCTTGGACAAGCACTTTAAGTTTATCCGGAACCACCTCTCAATATGTAAGAGGTGACGGTAGTATAGCGGATTTTTCAAATATTCCAGGAGCAACTTTTTCAGGTAATGTAACTTTAGGTGATAGCAGCAATATTAGCATGAGCGCTAGTAGCGCTGGTCAATTAAGAGTCGAAGGTAACGGATACACTGGTGCAATTGCTTTAGATGGCAATGCTATGCATATTTATCACAACAGTTCTAGTAGAAGTTTAGTTTTAGGAACTAATGAAACAGCACGGTTAACAATAGATGGAAGTAATGGTGATGCAACCTTTACTGGTAATGGTACTTTTGACACAATTCTTAATGTAACTGCGCCTGACAATGGTGGCTCCCCAGCTATGACATCTAGAATAAACCTGCATGGTTACGATGGCCGTGGTGTTGGAATAAAAATAAAAGATAACGTTACTACAAGCGGTGGCGGTACTGATAGAGAATGGTTTGTTGGTAGTGGTTATAACCAAAGTGGTTTTAATATTGGATATGCGGCTGACGGTTCTCAATCTTCTTATGCTGCACAAACTAAACTTCAAATAACAACAGGTGGATATGTAGGTATTCAAACTACTAGCCCGACTGCGCCACTAGATGTGTTCGGTGTTAGAGCAGGTAGAAATTGGGCGATTTCTGGAAGGGCTGATATTAGATTAGATTCTGCTAGTACCAGTTATCCTGCTGATATATTATTTGGTCATACTGGTGCTGCAAATGAAACAAGTTGGACAGGTGTTTATTGGGCGTTAAGTTCTAGAGCAACAGATGCTGATAACAAATTTTATTTTTATAGAGGCGGTGGGAATCCAACTGGAGGTAGCGAACAAGTGCTTATGACTCTAGATCCCAACTTAAGAGTAGGTATCGGATCTACTTCGCCTGATCAAAAACTACAAGTAAATGGTAGTATAAAAATTGCTAACACAAATAATCGTTTAGTTTTTGGTACAGCAGGCGGGACTGACAGAAGAGCTTTAGAAGGTAATACAGCCGGAACATTATTACAGGTTGGTGAAGGTTATACCCTTACACAGATACAAAGTGATGCACAGGTAACCGGGAAAACTACTACAGGTGAAGGAATTATGGTAGGTGGTAGTTCGGGTTATCAAATACCTGTAGCTTATAGTGTAGGTAATGGCAGTAGTACCGCAGGAGCTATAAAAATACAACTACCACAAGCAATGACTAACACTATGATGATGTTTACTGTTAGGATTTATGAATACAATACATGGGAGCCTTTTGACGTTACCATTTGTGGCTATAATTATAATCCTACCACAACATGGTATAATGTTAGTGCATGGATTGATTCAAACCCTAATTCTGATAGAAACTTTACAGTAAGGCTTGGTTATGATGCTACCGCCACAAGAGCTGTAGCTTATATTGGAGAGCTTAATTCAACTTGGACTTATCCACAAGTTTGGGTAACACAATGGAATGGTGGGCATAGTAATCAAGGTGCTAACTGGCATTATGGTTATCAAATAAGTTTTGAAACAAGCGCATTTACAGGTATTACACAAACTATAACAAATACTCAAGTTAATAGTTGGTCAAGATCTGGACAAAACCTTTTCGCCGTACAGTCACTTGGAACAGGAAATGTAGGTATAGGAACAAACAGTCCGGTGCCTAAACTCCACTTACAGTATACTAACGGAAGTTATGGAACTGATGCTGCAAGTGGTTTTATAAATGAAGCCACAACTGGTAGAGGTACTATGAGAATTAGAAGTACAACAGATAATCCAGCAGAATTATTTTTTGATGTTAATGGTGGGGTTAGATGGGATATTTCTTGTAGAAATGGCGCTTCGCCTAATTTACACTTTTACCCACAAGCAGCAACACCAGGTTATAATGCTGTAGGAGCACACTCTTTTGAATTACAACAGAACGGAAATGTTGTCGTGACTGGTAATGGAACCTCTGGACGTTTAGGGGTACATACAACAAACCCTCAAGGTGCTTTGCATGTATATAATGGAACATCAGAAAGATTTTTAGTTTCTGGAGATGTTCATGTCCAAGGTTCTACCGATTTGAATATTAATGGTACCAGCAGACGAATAAGTTTTACAGCTGGAAATGGAACTATTAGAACAACAACAGCTAACAATTTAATATTACAAGCAAATAGTACAACTGTATTAGAATTAAAGTCAAATATTGATGCACATTTTTCTGGAGATGTCTATGGTAAATCTGTAAACAACGCTTCTTCTCAATTATATAAATTTGGTGGAATATTTTTTACTTGGGATAGTGATAGCTATGGAACTAATATTCAACACTCAATAACATCTACTGATAATGGTGTTTATGGTGATAACATGACATGGAACTCTTACGGTAAAGTTAGAATTAATTTTGATAGTAATAATAATGACTCAGGAGATTTTAGAATTGGTCACCATGGTACAGGAAGTGGTGGTACTTTATTAACATTAAATGATTCAGGTACATTAACTGTTACCGGTGATGTTGTTGCATATTCAGATGAAAGATTAAAATCTGATATTAAAACATTAGATGGTTCTAAAGTTTATGAAATGAGAGGAGTTAGCTTTATAAAAGATAATAAAAAAGGCAGTGGTGTAATAGCGCAAGAACTAGAAAAAATAGCACCTGAATTAGTAGATGAATACACTGAGTATAAGTCTGTAGCTTATGGTAATATAACTGGTTACCTAATTGAAGCTATAAAAGATTTAAAAGCAGAAGTAGAAGAACTTAAAAAACAAATTAAATAATGGCATTACCACAACCAGGAAATCCAATATCAGCAAACATGATAAACGCAGAAGTACCCGGGAGGTCAGCAACTGCTAACGCACCTTTATCTGGAGGTAGCTCTACACCACAAACTGGTTCGTTAGTTAAGTTGTATGCAACAGCTAGTCCGCCTGTAAATCAAAGTGCGCCACATGCGTATTCTGAATTTTATGGCAGAAGCTTTGTTTCAACAACAGCCTTTAGTTCATCAACAATGGGTGTGTTTAATCAAGCGTGTAACTTTAATGGGTTTAACCCATGCTGTACACAAACATATTATCATGATGGCTCAGGCTCACTTCCTGCGGCTGGTGATATTTGTACATCAGATGCAGCAGGGACAACACCTTTAAGTGCTGGGTATTATAATATAAATGCAGCAACAGGAGTAGGTAATAGATTGGTAATAAAAATATCCACCTCAACTGGAGCTGTTGATTCGGGATGGCCTCAATACTGTTAAATAAATAATTATGGCAATAAGAATATTAAGTGGAGAAAATATAACAGGAGATATAACTACTTCAGGTAAAGTTAATGCTGGCGATAGAATATTAACTGAAGCTACCACATCAAATGCTTTGTTACAAGTTAAGTATAATTCTAGCAATTATCTAGAAGGGTATTATGATAAATTAAATGTGGTAGGTGGAGATTTTCTTCTACAAAGATCTGGTGACACCAAAATACTGTTAACAACTGTAGGCACTACGTTTACAAATTTATCTAATACGTCCGCTGCCAGTAGTACGGTAGATGAAGTTAAAATAGGAAGTTTTGGGGCAGGTAGACCAGCTATCTTTTTAGGAACTTCAAACACCACATATACTAACAGCACTTGGTTTATTGAAAACATAGGCGCATCAGGTAAGTTTAGAATTGGAAGAAATGGTTTGGATATTTTAGAAATAGAAAATAATGGAGCTTCTTTAATTAAAGGGCCTTCCCTTACTGTTATAGATGATTCAGATCCTAGTGTTGCGGTAAGTGATACTGACACTAATTATAAAGGAATAATGACATGGAGAAATTCAGGCAGTGAAAATGTCTTAGAGTTTGTAACACGATATGCTGGAACTTATTATACAAACAATTTAGTTTTAGACAGAGGAAAGGTAGGAATTGGAACGGGTTCACCGGGGAGAAAATTAACTGTTACTGGTGATGTATCAGGAGACGCAAACAACTTGCTTTTATCAAACGAAAATGACACAAACGGTGATTCTGCTAGTATTGGTTTTAGTATGCTTAGTAATAATACTTATGTAAAAGCAGGTATATTTTTTCAAAGAATCACAACTCAAGGTCGTGGAGATTTAATATTTGCAAATAACAATGAAGTTAATGGAAATAATGTTGGTATAACCAATGAAATAATGTCTATTAGAAACACAGGCGCTATTGAAATTAAAGGAACGTCTACAACTCTTAACGGGAAAGCGTTTATTACTAATACAGATGCATTAATGACGATTGGTTCTACTCAATCATCAGGGGTTCCTAAAGATATGGCGTTTTTTAATGGTGGAGAAAGAATGCGTATTCAAGCAACAACAGGAAACGTAGGAATTGGGGTAACCTCTCCATCAGGCAAGTTAGAGGTAGCTGGCGGAACCACATTAGGGTTTAGATTAAGTAATCTTGGTAATCAATCTGCTTATGATCAAGTAAGAATGACTTATACTGGATACAATAGTGGATCACCTACAGTAACATTTATGCCACTCACAACACCTGGTTCTGGTAACGCTTATACGACCTTTTTGTTCCAAAATACTAATGGAATAAATGCTTCGTCTAATAATAACGCAAATGTAGCTATAGACGGAACTTTACAGGTGGGTAGATCAAAAGGTTTAGGTGAAACTACTTTAATAATGAATAATTATGATACAAGTTTAGCTGGATTAAATCAAATACAAAACTCTATTAGAATGTCTGGTAGATATTGGAGCGGTTCAGCTTCTCAACTTGTAGAAACAAGAATAAATTCTGTACATCAAGAATCTGATGGTAATGGAGGTTCCGCATTAACATTTATGACACAAACAGGGGGATCTGCTGTAGTTGAGCAAATGAGAATAGACAAGGTTGGAAACGTAGGAATCGGAACGACTTCGCCTGTATATAAATTAGATGTTAAAGGATCTGATACAAACAACGCTATTATTGCTAGGTTTTACTCTAATGTGGGTGCTAGAGGTGATTTTATAATAAGAAACGGGTCTGGCACAAGCCCTACAACATATATAGGAACTGGTGGCGGAAGTGAAGAACTGTCAATAGGAAGTAACAATACTAATTCAATATATATAGACAGCCAACAAAAAGTAGGAATCGGAACGACATCGCCTGGTGAAAAATTAGAAGTAAACGGCAATATAAAAGCTGGCGATACAACCGGTAAATTTTTTACCAATGTATATACAGTCACAACGGCATCTTTTGCTGATACATTTTCTAGCAGTGGTGCTGGTTTATGGGAATACACAATAAGAATAAATCCAAACCCTGCTGGTTCGGGATCCTATGTAGATTTTTATTATGGAAAAGTTGGCGTTGGTACTGGGTGGAATGGCAGTAATGTAACAGATTATATTTGGTATCAAGAAGATCAAACAGCTCCTAGAAGTTTATATCCTTCTGGTGGAGGCAATAAGACAATCTCTTGGGTTATGGTTAGTGGAGGATCAGAGGTCACAAATGTATCGAGTGGGGCAACTGTAACTATTAGAGTAAAAGGTTTTGGTGGTAATTCATATAATCAAAATATATCTATATATCTTAGAAGACTAGCATAAAGCTTTTTAATATAAAATTCATATCTTTGTAAAAATATAAAACAATGGCAAATTTTTATAAATGGACAGTAAATCAAATGAACGCCCGTATCGAAGAAGATGGGAATCAAAACGTAATCTACACAGTACATTGGACGTATACCGCACAAGACGACAAAGACTCGCAATACACCGCTAGTCAAATAGGAACTTACTCTTTAGAGTATGATCCTTCAACACCTTTTATTCCTTACGCTGATGACGAGGCGTTTGAGAATGTGGTAATTAGCTGGTTAAAAGATGGGCTTGATGTAAGCGAAATGGAAGCAAATTTATCTCATCAAATAGACCTAGAAAAGCATCCTGTTGATGAAGACTTATACTTTACATGGGATAACCCTCCTGCGCCTCCACCAATTAATGAAAACGTAGAAGAAGAATAATATATTTACTATATTTACATAAATAAAATTAACATTAAAAATAAATTAAAATGAGTGAAATTAAATTAACTGAAGACGAATTAAAAAAGATTCAAGAACTTAACCAAGAGTTTACTAAAACTAAGTTAGAGATTGCTGACAATGTTCTAAGACAGGATATTGCAAAAGACGCATTAAATAACTTAAAAAGTGCATTTGCGGTTGAAGAAAAAAAATTAGCGGAGAAATACGGACAAGATGCTGTTATTGATTTAGCAACAGGTATTGTTACTAAAAAGCCGCAAGAAGTAGAAGCAGAACCTATAAAATAAAAACATGGCTAGAATAAGTAATACTACAGCGTACTCAAGTATAACCCCTACACTGTCGGATTACTTTGTACTAACTGATTCAGAAAATAATTTAAACACTAAAACTTGTACGATTGAAAATCTACAAACTTTATTTGGTTTAAACACTACATCAGTTACAATAGCCATTACAGAAACTTATCTTAAAGTAATTGCAGCGCAACCTTATACATTGTTACCAGCTCCAGGAGATGGTTATGTGTATGATGTTAGTAGTATTGTTAGTTTGATGATTCCAGGATCTACTCCTTATAATTTTGTTAACACGCTTAATGTAACTCAAGGAAATATTCAAGAACCTTTAGCTGTAGATTTATTAAACGCTACTACTAAAAAAGTATACAAAAATGATCCATCACCAGCAGAATTTTTACCTGAAAACGCAGGTATCACATTAGGCGGCCTTGCTAGCCCTAGCGCAGGTAACGGAACGTTGTATATAAAAATTACATATAGAAAGTTAAAACTAGACTCTACATTTTAATTAAATGGACATTAGAAAGATTTCAATAGGAGCAGACTATAAGTCTGGAGCTATGCACTATATAATAGGGCAAGACGTACTTGGAGGATCTTATGTAATTCATTTAATACAGTACGATGCATCTTCTGAATCATATAAAATCTGGATAGAAAAAAGCCAAGAAGTTCTTATATGGAAAGAGTTTAAAACTACGATGCCTATCTCTTTGGAATATAATATAAACTTTTAATGCAATCTCCCTTTTCTTTTATCGTACGTCCTGTAAGTGGAAAGAGATATGATAATGTAAAAAAGATTGGTGACTTAGATTTTTTAATTAGTGTTTCAAAAGAAGACTATAAAGCATCAAATAGATATGGTCAGGTGGTGTCAGTTCCTATTGGTTATAGAGGCGAAATAAGTATTGGTGATATATTATTAGTTCATCATAATGTTTTTAAATATTACAATGACATGTATGGTCGTGAAAAAAGCGGTAAGAGTTTTTTTAAAGACGATTTATTTTTTATTGACTTTGATCAATTTTTTTTGTATTATAATAAAGAGGAATGGAAAAGTCATTCTAAGTATTGTTTTATAAAACCTATTCCACCAAAAGATTCATTTTTATCTAAGCGAGGAACTGAAGAGCCTTTGATGGGTGTGGTAAAATATAACAATAAAGAGTTAAAAAAATTAGGTGTAAAGGTAGGGGACGAAGTTTCGTTTACTCCTGAATCTGAATATGAGTTTTATGTAGAGGATGAAAAACTTTACAGAATGTTTACTAATAACATAACCATGATTATGTGATGAACACAAAAGAAATCAAAGAACAAATCATAAAAGCTGGTGAAAAGGCTGTTATACAACTAATCAAAGTAGCGAAAGAAGATATTATCAAATATGATAAAGATGATGAACTGGCAGCTGATAGATTAAAGAACGCAGCAGCTACAAAAAAACTAGCCATCTTTGATGCTTTTGAAATCTTAAAACGTATAGAGGACGAAAAGCAATTACTAGAGGGTATAGATGTAACTAAAAATAATACACCTAAAGGATTTGCAGAATCAAGGTCTAAATAACTTATATACTACACTAACCAAGGTAGTTCCAAAAAATGTTTTATCTACTAAGAATAAAGCACGCACCTGGCATTATGGTTACAATGAAAAATACGATTTTGTAGTAATATCAAAATCTGGACAGATAGATCAGGTTATAGATATAAATGGCTTACATATTGCATTGCCTAAACCCCCTGGTAAAGTTTACTCTAGATCTAAAAAAAAAGAAGAGCAATACTGGGAAGCTCAAGAAATTAGTAAAGAACTTAAAAGAATTCAATCTATATTTCAATGGCATGAAGCTCCTCCACAATTTAAAAACAAGTGGGTAGATTATATTGAGCAAGAGTTTGATAGAAGAGAAGAAGGTTTTTGGTTTATGAACAAAGGTGTTCCTACTTACATGACAGGAACGCATTACATGTATTTACAATGGACGAAGATTGATGTTGGTCATCCTGACTTTAGAGAAGCGAATCGTTTGTTTTATATTTATTGGGAAGCGTGCAAGGCTGATAAAAGAAGTTTTGGAATGTGTTATTTAAAAATAAGACGTTCAGGATTTTCATTTATGAGTTCCTGTGAAGGTGTTAATACCGCTACTATTACTAAAGATTCTAGAATAGGTATATTGTCTAAGACGGGAGCAGATGCTAAGAAAATGTTTACAGATAAAATTGTACCTATTTCTAACAACTACCCGTTTTTTTTCAAGCCAATCCAAGATGGTATGGATAAGCCGAAAACAGAACTGGCTTATAGAGTTCCAGCTTCTAAGATTACTAAAAAGAATATGTATACAGTAAGTGAAGAGGAGCTTGAAGGATTAGACACAACTATTGACTGGAAAAACACATCTGACAACAGTTATGATGGTGAAAAGCTACAGCTTTTATTACATGATGAAAGTGGTAAATGGGAAAGGCCAGAAAATATATTAAACAACTGGCGTGTAACTAAAACATGTTTAAGGTTAGGTAGTAAGGTTATAGGTAAATGTATGATGGGATCAACCTCAAACGCATTAGATAAAGGTGGTAGAAATTTTAAAGATTTATTTGAGTCATCTGATTGCAGAAACAGAAACTCTAACGGACAAACAAAAAGTGGTTTATATAATTTGTTTATTCCTATGGAGTGGAATATGGAAGGTTTTATTGACATGTATGGGATGCCTGTATTTAAAAATCCAGAAAAACCTATTAAAGGAATAGATAATGAACCTATTACTCAAGGTGCTGTTGATTACTGGGAAAACGAAGTAGAGTCATTATCATCAGATCCTGACGCATTAAATGAATTTTATAGACAGTTTCCTAGAACTGAATCACATGCATTCAGAGATGAAAGCAAACAGTCTTTATTTAATTTAACTAAAATATACCAACAAATAGACTATAATGACTCTATTGATTTAAATCATTACACCACTCAAGGATCTTTTCATTGGCAGAATGGAATTAAAGATTCTAAGGTTATTTGGAGCCCAAATAAAAGAGGAAGATTTTTTGTAACTTACATCCCTAAAGCTTCTATGCAAAACAACGTAGTTGTAAAGGGTGGAAGAATGTATCCTGGAAACGAACATGTAGGCTCATTTGGTTGTGACTCGTATGATATTTCAGGAGTAGTTGTAGGAAAAGGTTCTAACGGAGCTTTACATGGAATGACGAAATTTAATATGGATGACGCTCCAAGTAATGAATTTTTTTTAGAATACATTGCTCGGCCACAAACGGCAGAAATATTTTTTGAAGAAGTTTTAATGGCTTGTGTTTTTTATGGCATGCCAATATTATGTGAAAATAATAAACCTCGTTTATTGTATCATTTTAAAAATAGAGGATACCGAGGCTTTTGTTTAAATAGACCAGATAAAACTTATAATAAGTTATCTAAGACCGAAAAAGAGTTAGGTGGTATTCCTAATTCTTCTGAAGATGTTAAACAATCTCACGCCTCAGCTATTGAGTCGTATATTGAAAAATATGTAGGATTAGATTTTGATGGTAGTTATAGAGAAAAAGACGATATAGGTAGTATGTATTTTCAAAGAACACTAGAAGATTGGGCTAAGTTTGATATATCAAACAGAACTAAGTTTGATGCTGCGATTAGCTCAGGATTAGCAATTATGGCAAACCAAAAACACTTGTACACACCTATCAGAAAACAATCAAAAATAAGCATTAACTTTGCAAGATATAATAACAAGAACTCAGTAAGTCAATTACTTAATAAATGAAAGAAGTAACAATAGATATACAGGCTGCTGCATTTCCAGATCAATTTGTTTCTGACTCCACTAAAGATACTATGGAGTATGGATTGCAGATAGGTCAAGCAATACAATACGAATGGTTTAGAAGAGATAATGGCTCCTGTAGATTTTATAATCAATGGAATGAGTTCATGAGATTACGTTTGTATGCAAGAGGAGAGCAATCAGTAGCAAAATACAAAAATGAATTAGCAATAGATGGCGATTTAAGTTATCTTAATTTAGACTGGTCACCAGTACCAATTATTCCAAAGTTTGTAGACATTGTTGTAAATGGAATGTCTGACAGACTTTTTAAAGTTAAAGCCTATGCAGAAGATGCATTATCTGCTGAAAAAAGAAATGAATTTCAGGAAATGGTTGAAGGTGAAGTATTAGCTAAACCTTTATTTGAGCAAATACAAACAGACTTTGGTGTAAATCCTTTTACAATGAATCCAGATGAGTTGCCTGCTGATGATGATGAAATGGAGCTGTTTATGAATATGAAATACAAACCAGCTATTGAAATTGCAGAGGAAGAGGCTATTAATACTTTAATGGCCGAAAATCACTATGACGACATTAGGAGTAGAGTAGATTATGACTTAGCTACTATAGGTATCGGTATAACTAAACATGAGTTTTTAAAAGGAGCCGGAGTAAAACTAGATTATGTAGATCCTGCTAATGTAGTATATAGTTATACAGAAGATCCATATTTCAAAGATTGTTTTTATTGGGGTGAAATAAAAACTGTACCTATGACTGAGCTTGTAAAAATAGATCCATCATTAACAAATGAAGATCTTAATCAAATAGCTAAATACAGTCAATCGTGGTATAATTATTTTAATACATCTCAATTTTATGAAAACAGTATGTTTTATAGAGATACAGCTACGCTTATGTATTTCAATTATAAAACAACTCATTCGTTTGTTTATAAAAGAAAAAAATTAGCAGACGGATCTTACAAGACTGTAGAAAAAGACGATCAATTTAATCCGCCAGCTGAAATGATGGAGGAGGGTAAATTTGAAAGAGTTGAAAAAAAGATTGATGTATGGTACGATGGTGTGATGGTAATGGGAACAAATATATTGCTGAAATGGGAATTAGCTGAAAACATGGTTAGACCTAAATCTTCTAACCAATTTGCTATGCCTAATTATATTGCGGCTGCACCAAGAATGTATAAAGGAGGATTAGAGTCTTTAGTAAGAAGAATGGTTCCTTTTGCTGATCTAATACAAATGACTCATTTAAAAATTCAACAAGTTGTATCAAGAGTTGTGCCAGATGGTGTCTTTATAGATGCAGATGGTTTAAATGAAGTTGATTTGGGTACAGGTAATAGTTATAATCCTGAAGATGCATTAAGATTGTATTTTCAAACCGGTAGTGTTGTAGGAAGAAGTTACACGCAAGATGGTGAATTTAATAACGCCAGGGTACCAATACAACAACTCACATCAAACAGTGGAGCTAGCAAAATGCAAATGCTTATTGCTAACTATAATCATTACTTGGATATGATTAGAGCGGTTACTGGACTAAACGAAGCTAGGGATGGTTCAACACCAGATCCTAATTCATTAGTGGGTGTACAAAAATTAGCAGCATTAAATTCAAACACAGCTACAAGACATATTCTTCAAGGAAGTTTATATATAACTAGAACTATTGCGGAATGTTTATCAATTAGAACTGCTGATATTTTAGAATATGCAGATTTTAAAGATGAATTTGCTATGCAAATTGGTAAGTATAATTTAAGAATATTAGAAGACATCAAAGATTTATACATGTATGACTTTGGTATTTTTATAGAAATGGCTCCAGATGAAGAAGAGAAAGCTATGCTTGAACAAAATATTCAAATGGCATTATCTCAAAAAGACATAAGTTTAGAAGATGCTATAGATATTAGAGAGATTAATAATCTTAAAATGGCTAACCAACTTTTAAAACTAAAGCGTAAGAAAAAACAAGAAGCAGAACAACAACAGAGACAGCAAGAACAACAGATGCAGGCTCAAATGCAAATGCAGGCACAGCAAGCTAAATCTCAGGGTGAGATGCAGAAAATACAAATGGAGTCTCAAGCTAAGATTCAATACAGGCAAGCTGATGTGGCTTTTGAAATTGAAAAACTTAAAAACGAAGCTGAACTAAAACGACAACTTATGCAGACGGAGTTTGAATTCCAAATGCAGTTAAAAGGATTAGAGCAGTCAGGTTTGCAAGAAAGAGAGAGTCAAAGAGAAAAAGCTAAAGACAAAAGAATTAGCCAGCAGTCTACTGAGCAATCTAAATTAATAGAACAGAGAAAAAATAATTTACCTGCTATTAGTTTTGAATCAAACGAAGATAGTTTAGATGGTTTTGATCTAGCGGAGTTTGAGCCAAGATAGGCTAAAAAATTAATCTAAATATTGTTTAACTTTGTAAAAATTTAATTAAATGGAAATAAAAGTAAAAGACTTAGGATTAGTCGAAGAAAAATCCACAGCTGAAATAGAAGAGCAACTTCTAAAAAAGCATGAAGAAAAATTTGAAGACCAACCAGTAAAAGAAGATGTAGCTGAAAAGGTTGAGTTGAAAGAAGAAAAACAAACTACCGAACCTAAAGAAGAGGTAGTGGAAGATAAAACTCCGTCATTAGAGTTAAATGATGACAACGTTCTTTCTTATATTAAAGATAGATATAACAAAGATATAAATTCAGTAGATGAACTGTTTGCGGAAAAAGAGGCAAACGAACCATTACCTGAAGATGTATCTGCGTATTTAAAGTACAAAAAAGAAACCGGTAGAAACATACAGGATTTTTACAATTTGCAAAAAGACTATAATTCTATGGATGACAATTCTGTACTAGCTAGTTATTACTCGGCAACTGAAGAAGGTTTAGACGCAATAGATATACAAGATATTATTGAAGATAAATTTGATTTTGATGAAGAGATTGATGATCCTAAAGATGTTAAGAAAATCAAGCTAGCAAAAAAACGAGAACTTGCGAAAGCTAAAAAGTTTTTGAATGAACAAAAAGATAAATATAAAGTTCCTCTTGAGTCAAGTGGGGATGGATTATCTGCTGATCAAAAAGAAAATTTAAATGCTTATAAGAGTTATCTTGATGAATCTAAATCTATTAAAGAGCAAAACGAAAAGAAGTATCAGTATTTCTTAAATAAAACCAATGAGGTTTTTAACAATGAATTCAAAGGTTTTGATTTCAAGGTTGGTGAAAATAGTTTTACTTATAAGCCAGGTACTGCTGAAGAAATTAAAAATGTTCAAAAAGACATTTCTACTTTTATTAACAAGTACACGGACGACAAAGGTTTAATTGCTGATGTAAAAGGTTATCATAAAGCTTTATCAGTTGCAATGAATCCAGAAAAGTTTGCTCAGTTTTTTTATGAACAAGGTGTTTCAAATGCCGTAGATAATGTTTCTAGAAAATCTAAAAACATTAATATGGACATGAGACAGGCTCCTCAAGCCGTTTCTAAAAACGGAATGAAAATAAGGCCCGTAGGAAAAGTTGATAGTGGAAGAGGACTCAGAATTAGAAGTATTAAAAAAAGTTAAACTAAAAAATTAAAAAAAAATGGCAGTAAATTTAACCCCAGGTTTTGACTTACAACCAAGTGCACAACAAGTGCCTGTAAGTACAAACTACATCAATAATTTTGATTTCTTAAATCAGTATCTACCTGATACTTATGAAAAAGAATTCGAAAGATATGGTAACAGATCAATTGCATCTTTCCTTAGAATGGTAGGTGCAGAAATGCCTTCTAACTCTGACCTTATTAAATGGGCAGAGCAAGGAAGACTACATATTAAGTACACAGGATGTACTTCAGGACAAGCGGCAGCGCAACCTGAAGGAACATGGACTATTCCTAACGCTAACTTTAATCCAGCACTTGGAACTCAAAACACATCAGCTTTGAGAGTTGGACAAACAGTTATGATTAGTGACAAAACTCCTGGCTCTAACTTATCTAACAAGGGTATTGTAAAGACCGCATCTACAGCAGGTGGCGCTCAAACAGTAGTCATAGCTTACTATGAAGCTGGAGGACAAGCTGTAGCAGCAGGTGTATCGTGTGATATATTTATATATGGATCAGAATTCAATAAAGGAACAAACGGAATGGTTGGTTCTAACGAATCTGATGACTTAATTTTTGACAACAAGCCAATTATTATCAAAGACAAATATTCTGTTTCTGGTTCTGATATGGCTCAAATCGGCTGGATCGAAGTTTCAGGTGAAGATGGCGTAAGCGGATACCTATGGTATTTAAAGTCTGAGCATGACACTAGATTAAGATTCGAAGACTACTTAGAAACAGCAATGTTAGAAGCAGTTCCTGCTGACGCTGGATCTGGTGCTGGAGACCTTTTACAAGGAACAGCTGCTGGTGCATCTTTAGCAAACCTTAACGGTTCTGATGGTGTATTCTATGTAGTAGGAAACAGAGGAAATGTTTGGGGCGGCGGAAACCCACAAACGCTTGCTCAGTTTGATAGCATTATTCAAAGACTAGATAAGCAAGGATCAATTGAAGAAAATGTAATTTTCGTAAACAGAGAATTCTCTTTTGATATTGATGACATGCTAGCATCTCAAAACTCTTACGGAGCTGGAGGTACATCTTATGGTCTTTTTGACAATGACAAAGACATGGCTTTAAATCTTGGATTTACAGGATTTAGAAGAGGTTATGACTTCTATAAGTCTGACTGGAAATACCTTAACGATCCTACAATGAGAGGTGACGTTGTTGGTGGAGCAATCAATGGTCTATTAGTACCAGCTGGTTCAACTACTGTATACGATCAAATCTTAGGTAAGAATGCTAAGAGACCTTTCTTACATGTTAGATATAGAGCTTCAGAAACTGAAGACAGAAGATACAAAACTTGGATCACTGGTTCAGCTGGTGGAGCAAGAACTTCTGACTTGGATGCAATGGAAGTAAACTTCCTGTCTGAAAGAGCTGTATGTACTTTAGGTGCAAACAACTTCTTCTTATTCCAAGACTAAATTGTTACATAAATTTTACCCTCGTTTCGGCGGGGGTAATATTTATTATTATTAAATCAAATTAAATTATATTATAATGAAAAATACTACACCCCTAAAAACTAAAGCGTATAGACTAAAAAGAACAGAGAGACCTTTAGCTTATATGTTATCCTCAAGACATTCAAACAGATCACCTTTATTATACTTTGACGAAACTCAAGGTGTCAATAGACCTTTAAGATATGCAAGAAACCAAAAAAGCCCATTTGAAGATGAGCAAGATGGTAATGCTATTTTAGAGCCTATTGTATTTGAAGATGGTATGTTGGTTGTACAAAGAGAAAATCAAGTGCTACAACAATTCTTACATTATCATCCGGGTAACGGAATGGTATTCGAAGAAGTAGACAATGCAAAAGATGCATCAGAAGAATTAGCTTCAGTAGAGTTAACTATAGATGCACAAGTCTTGGCTAAAAATTTATCAACAGATAAATTACTTTCTGTAAGCAGAATTTTAATGGGAGCATCTGTAAACTCCATGACTATACCAGAATTAAAAAGAGATATTTTAGTTTATGCTAAAAATAATCCTGAAGAATTAATTGACATTGTAAACGATCCATTGTTAGAATTACAAAACGAAGTTCATTTGTTTGTTGACAATAACTGGTTGTCGTTTAGAAACAACAGAAGAGATGTTTATTATAATCTGCCTGGTAACAAAAAGAAAATGATGAGTGTTCCTTTTAATGAAGATCCATACGATGCTATAAGTGCTTTCTTACAAAGTAACGATGGCTTAGAAGCTTATAAGTATCTCAAGAAACGCTTAAAAAAAGATAAATAGAAAGCGTATCTTTGTGCTTTATTAACCCCATTAACATTATTACTTATGGAAAAGTTTATCAAATTATTTAAGTCTGGATCCGGACAAAACAAGGGCGACATTTTAATTCCTATAAAAGGAATTATGGAAATTAAGCAAGAAAGCGACACTGTA
>WLWF01001380.1_pt1 | contig 20088 bp, 16 predicted proteins | sample 6718331 | NCBI WGS metagenome assembly WLWF01 (sample SAMN12718692, study PRJNA515312) | sponge metagenome | isolation source: marine sponge | host: Mycale hentscheli | place: New Zealand: South Island, Marlborough, Capsize Point | collected 2003-05-01
CAGACGCATCATGGTCTGTAGCCAACTCGTCCAATGCCTGACCAGCAGCTGCGTCTGCCTCAACGTGCTCATATGCCTTAGGCATCTGAGTGTTAGAGGTAGGCTTCTTCTGCTCACCTGGCACTACATCGGGGCCAATGCTGGTATCAGGGCCTTCGTTAGAACGACCTTTGGTACCATCATGTTTAGCATTACCTGGGATGACCTCAGAACCAATCTTACCTTCTGGACTAGAGGATACACTACCAGGAGCACCCTTAAAAGGATCCAGTTTAGTAGAGTTGTCTGTTGACCTTTCATTTTCTTGAGTAGGTCCACCAAGATCATTCTTGGATTGACCTGGCACGAGCGATGGCGATACGAGTTCTTCCATACCATCACCCGCACCACCTTTAGCATTTACTGCGGTACGAGATTGAGCCATTTTTAATTACTTGATTTCAGTTATTTAGTCGGAGTTATTTAGAGGTTACGGCATTTATACCGAGTTTTCATTACGGAAAACTCAGCTCATCAGGAGGTCTCTAAACCCCTGTAGAACCACCTCATCTAGTTGATTAGCTGGGGCGTTGTCGATCCTGTTTTTGATCGCTTGGATTTCCTGTTCACGGAGAAGGCCGTTATCCCAGACCCATTCCTTTCCTTCCATAATGCCTTGAACGAAAGCATCTGGAGCACTGGGATCTGCAACAATGTCAGCAGCAGTAGCCAACATGAAGTCTTCACCCACGTAGTTAGCACCATTGCGCTGAACGAGAGATCCCATGCCACGTGAAGAGACACCCAACGTAACCCCATCATTGAGGAGGGCTCCGGCAATACGTCCCATGGGAGTTTCGAGAATCTTAGCTCTTCCAATGAAGTTACTCCCTTCCTGTTTTAGTGACGTGATTTTATGAGACACGCGATCAAGATTAACAGTGGGCCCATCAGGGTGACCAAGCTCTCCCATCGCCCTATTTTTATTGACATAAGACTCATTATATCTGTTTACTTCCTTAGCAAGAATCTTACTTTCGTAAATACGTCCATTGCGATTTTTGATGTCACCCTGGAGAAAGGGCCCTTGAATGTAAAAATGTTTCTTACCATTCTTCTCTTCGTAAAGAACCTCAACGGCCTCTACTTCTTCTCTAATCAGTTTCATCTGTTACCTCTAGGGCTTGGGGGTCTTCAATGTCGGCAACCTCAACGTCACCACCGAAGTCAACAACGGGAGAGAAGTAGTCTGCTGCTACTTGCGATTTAATACCATTAATTGATTCGTAAGAGCGAGACAACAGCTCGGAGTTCATAACATCAGATGCTTCGGTGTTCTTACCTTGCACAATCAAATCGATCAGTTCTGCAACTCTAGACATAGTTTTGTTTTGTTTTGATTATTTATCACATGGGGGCAGTGCCCGCACCTGGACCCATTGCACCACCCATTGCTCCGCCACCACCACCAGGCATGCCACCCATTGATGGATCACCACCTTCTACAGGTGCACCATCCAGACCCATGTCTCCTGGAACTCCTTGCATATCACCTTGAACTTCACCAGGACCACCTGGCATTTGTCTCTGCCTGTTCATCATCTGAGCATTAGGGTCAGGAATAATACCAACGTTACGCTCATAAGAAATCTGTTGATCAATTTCTTTGATCTCACCATCAGTATAACCAAGAAGTCTGTTACGAACCTGATAGACAGAGAAGTACTTACCAATGTAAGGTTCCGCCATGGCGGCGATGTTCAGTTTATTCTGCATCATCTCCATCTCACGGAGTTCTGCAAAGTGATTATCATAGATGAAGTCAAAGGTGATGTGTTCTCTCATAGAGTCATACTCTTTAGGTGACACCACACCCTTCAATACCAGTTGGGTTTTTAGAAGGTCCACAAACAGATAAGCAAACTTCAGTCTCATACGACCAACAAATTTGGAGAACTTCACCTCATCTCTGGTAATGTTATCTGACTGACCGATTTGGAAACCTTCACCAGAGTCTTGTCTAGAAGCAGGAACGTTCAATGAACGATAAAGTTTGTCTTGGAAATACTTAAGGTCCTCAAGGTTACCAAGGTTCTGTCCACCAGGGAGAGTGGACACTTCAGTACCACGACCACCTTCTCTACGAGGCAACCAGTAGTCCTCTAGCATCGACATATATTTCTTGTCGTCACGAATCTCACCAGTTGCCTGGTCATATGTAATCTTAGTTCTGTAACGTGCCATCACATCCCGCAGATAATTCTCTGCCTTTGCCTTAGGTAAGTTACCCACATCAATGTAGAACAACCTGCGCTCAGGTGCTCTTGCCATTCTGTAGATAACGATGGCGTCTTCCATCCAACGCAACTGGTTCAGTGACTTGTTTGCCTTATTAAGATAAGACAGGACTTGTCCTGTGTTACCATCTACCAGTCCAGAAGTTACATAAGCAACTGAGTCTCTAGCAAGTCGAACAGTATCATTCTGTTGCTGACCAAACGAACCGCGACCCATATAGTCCATACCTTTCTTGTTATACAAGAAATATTCCTGTACTCTGGCAGGGAACTGAATAGATGCCTGTCCAAATACTTGTGGTTGGTTAGCGGAATGTGGTCTCTGCGTGTTCCTCAGATATGGTTCGGGTAGAGGTTTTTGATACTCACGTATCAACCTGACCTTAAGGGCATCAATACTTCTGATGTCCGTGATACCACGTTCAGGATTGTTGAGGTCAATGACCTTATGATAGAAAAGACGCCCGTCGATATACCACTTACGGAACATCTCGTGCGCTTTATTATTAAAATCTAAAAGATGTAACAGATATGCAAACTCTTCTCTTATGATTGTCTTGATTCTTTCTGACACATCCAGGTTAGACAAGTCAATTGCAACTGGTGTGTCGTTAGTATCAGATGTGATTGCCTCATTTACGATATCTTCAATGGCACTATCCACTTCTGGGTGTAGTGCCATACACCTGTAGTTCTTAATGTTCTGGACATCCTTTTGTCCATTGGTGTCCATACTGACACCGTGGCCAAACAGACCACCTGCAGCAACAGTTACTCCGTCGTCCGCATTAGGGGGGACTGGAGATATCTTGCTTGTTACTTCTTCTAAGTCTGGCGACTTATACGAGAAACCAAATAGTCTACCGTCTTTCCTCTGTTGTGAGGCCGCGCCCTGTTCTGACTGATCTTGCACGCTTAAATTATCACCTTATAGGGGTATTTAGACATAAAAAAAGAGGGTCGTAAAGACCCTCTTATGTTTTTTATTGTAATTGAATCAACTAGAAATAGCGTTGAGGTCAGAACTAGCGTTGATTGGAACAGCAGAGGTGAAGGGATCTCCAACCTCAATTGCACTCCAGTACTGGACACAGAGAGTGACGTCATAGTCCTCTACTGTGTCGTTAGTATCGAAGTCAAGTCCAATTTCACCAACAGAAGTTGGCCATACGCCTTCGAAACGATAAGCTCTTAGTTGGTTACCGTCGCGATCAAGCTGACGAACAATAGCAGAACCGAAGTAATCTACCAATGTGTTAGATCCAAGAACAAAGTTATGGTTCTGAATTCTTTCTGCCCACTCTTCAAAAGCCTTACGGGTTCTGAAGGTGACGTCGTTAGTCACAGTAATGGTCCAGTCATCATAAGACCGGTCACCAGAGACTTTAAGCTTACGTCCTCTAAAAGGAACTTCAACCAAACCCACGTTAGACGCGGGGAGTTGTGCTGCCTTGATGAGGAATGTTCCCTCTTGAGTTGCCTGGTTACCATCGGCAACCACTGCGTCGGGGTAGGTCATTTCGACCTGGAACATAGTAGGGCGGACCCCACCACCCTGAAGAACTGCCTTAAAGTCTTCAATACTCTTTTGATATGCCATGGGTTACTTACCTGTAGGGGTTTAGAACGAGTTACGACGGTGAAGCGCGACGGCCTCATCGAACGTGACACCAGTCTTCGTCGCAACGAAGTTCAGGGTGATAAAGTTAATCGACCTTGATGGTTTGATGTAAATGTCCGCAACAAATTCGTTACGGTCGATGATCTCCGGTGAGTTATTACTCTCGTCACAGACCACCAGGAAGTCATACATACCGCGCTTAGACTGCACGTTACGTAGGAAGGGGTTAACGTTGTTCTTGAACAAAGTTCTAGTGATTTCGTCGTTGAACTCAAACAGAGTGGTCTTAGAAATCTTAGCGATTTCTTTTTCAACAATCAAGAAGAGACGGCGAACATTGATTCTGTCGAATGCAGAACTGTAAGCAAGTCCAGTCTTATCACCATAGAGAACAGTTCCTTCACCTGGGAAGTCAACAACTGGGTTGACTCTGTGGCTGTAGAGGTCATCTCTTTGCTTCCGACTTGGGTTGAAGGGAAGCTTGACGACGTTTCTAATCTGTCCACGTGAGAAACCAGCTGGTGAGAACCAGGGTTCAGCACGGAAAGAGGAGTAAACAAGTGTACCAGCGGTGTCACCATTAAGGGGAACGTAGCGATACTTGTCGTTGAAACGATCGTATTGATACTTGTATCCACTATCGAATACAGCGTATGAGGAGGAAGTCAATTCATTAGCCCACGTAACCACATTGAGGGTCACTTGTGATGCCGATTGTTGGTTGACAACCATGTGCCTTGGAGGTGAAAGGAAGCACATGCAATCCCTACGCTCTTCGACAACTGAGGTAATGAAGTTTGCCTTAGCAACTGCGTCTTCCAGGTTTGCCCCTGCGGGTCCCTGAAGAATATAGTCGAGATCAAAGACATTCTCGATATCAAACTTATTATATCCGTACTGAAGTTCACCAAGTGTAGCAGTGAGGTTATCTACACCACCTTGGAGTTGTCTAACTGAAGGAACGATGTATCCAGCAACCACTCCGTCGCCAATTGGGAATCCAACATCAGCTCTGTCCTGATTGATCTCACCATTGGCGAGGTCATATGGTTGGTTAGAGTAAACAAACTGAGAGAATGCGTTGATTCTATCAGCAAAGTAGTTCGTCTCACCTTCAGGTGTAGTTGCACCTTTCAGTTTAGAAGTTCCAAGGTATGATTCAAGCACATTACCCTTGGATCCGGTCAAGTCTCCAGTGGCGTCATAGATTATGATATTCATCTCATCGTTACGTGCTCCTCTATCAAGAGCGTTCAGTGATGTACTAGGACGATCAGCGAAACGATACCAGGGAAGTCCTTGGAAAGCAATCTGTTGGTTGTACCAGTCACCAATGAACTCAATCTGGAATACATGAATACCATCAAACAAGCAATCGCCAGCATCAGGTCTGTACATGTTATACCAGGTCTCAGTCCTGGAGTCATACTGATATGTCTCACCCAGTTTACCAGGACCAAGAAGTTGTGCCTTCTGGTTCATACGTGGGTTACGTGGCCAACCAAACTCATTGAATCCTTCAAGAAGACCGTACGTTTGGGGTTCCCAAATGGTAGCAATAGATCTATCGTTATCCAGTCCTGGAGCAACAGCTTCAGCAAGTAGGGTGTCGGTACTTTGATCCGTGTCAATCACCAAACCTGTTTCTGCCAACAATTCAGCGTCGAGAAGATTTGGTCTGTAAATTACGTGTCTACCCATTGGATAGAGTTTAGTAATCGTCTGACTAACAGAACCAGCAGATGCGGCTCCGCCAGTAATTGTATCTCCCTCTTGGAAATTACCACTGGTAACCAGTACCTGATAGGTACCATTCTCAAAGTGAGTAATGTATCCTCTACCATCAAACGAACCATCAGATTCGTATGCCTCAACGTACACAGGATAAACTGTGTCGTCATCAGTCATATCAACTTCAATTTCTCCAGTAGCAGAGAACTTGATGTATTCACCAACTACATCACCAAATTGAAGAACCTTAGAAAAAACTTTATCAGTTATTGTTTGGTTCGATACCCCCATACGAATGTTTGTTTCTTTGAGGACAGACACAAAGTCCGCACCAGCATCAATGGTTGTAATACCAATGCTGTTTCCCCACTCTCCAGGGTTTCTGGAGATGAATCGTGCTGTTGTCTCACCCTGCTCGTAAACATCAGAGAGGAAGTGATCCTCATTTTTTACATAAACAGAGTTTAGGTTGATGTCTAGAATGTCGACAGCGTTACGCATCGTCTGCGTACCGAGATCAGAGATTCCAAGTGCATCTGCAGCTGAGTCACCAATCTCATCGTCAACTCGGACGACGTAACATACACCACCATACTCTAGAAAGTTACTGACTGTCCACCAGTACTCATAGTTCTCATCTGTAGGACCACCAAAGGTCCTCTGAAGTTCAGCCTCAGTTCTAATCTTAACGATCTCGTCTACAGGTCCAGACTTAAAAGGACCACAGAGAGCACCAATATTTGTAGTGATAGCGTCACTAGTTCCTCTCGTCAGGTCAATCTCATTGATTAAGACCCCTGGAGAAGCGGTTTTAATAACCATTTTTAGCTCCTGATATATTGTTATATCCAGGTTTATTTAGAAATACCAGTTGTTTCAGAAGGACCACGGAAATAATATCAAAACTTCTATAAGGTGGTAGAAGGTTGTAACTTTACTACTACCACCAGTCAGTATTTGGAGTGTTGTTATATTCCCAAGGTGAATATGGTAGTCCATACTCATCTATTTTGTCTCTATACTTATCATATCTGTCATGCTCCCATTCAGTTGTCCAGAGTTGTCCATTGTTATCCACAATAACATCATCATCTCCAGACCCAACTACAAAACCAAATGGTGACATATCACTTTCTATTTCATCTTTATCTTTCTCATACAACTGCTCTCTGACTGACTGGTCTGTCATCTCTTTGAAGTAGTCTTGTGCCACTGCCCAAGCATAGATGACCATACACATCACAAGGTCATCATTACACCCATCCTCAGCAGAGAAACTATCTCTTTTCTCAACAAAGGTAGTAAGTTCATTGATGATAGTGAAGTCATTGAAGATAAGTTTATCTGCTTCCACCATCTGTTTAAGGTTTGAACAACCAATACGCTTGGGTGCCTTTGCCATTTTCAAACCAAGTTGCGTCTTACCACCTGAGAACCCATGACCCAGAACCTGACCACTCCTACCACGCATTGCAGTCATCAATAGGTTCTCATACTCCATATCATAATAGATGAGAGATGCAACCTGGTCACCAATGTCATTAACCTCTGCCAGTATCCACGCTTTATTATATTTCTTTGCAACATTTACAATGATATCAGGGAACAACATTGGTTTGATGGTGTTACTCCTGTACTTACCGACCAACTTATGTGGGTATGCTGTGATATCAATAAGAATAAATGCGGAGTAGTCCAGTTTCATACCACGAGACACATCCACAGTCATTAGATACTCGTGACCCTGAACTGGTTCTTCATAGATGTCAAGACCACCTGAACTGGTGATGGGGTCGTTGTATGTCAGTGCCTTTAGTTTATGTCCAGCAATAAGAGTACCAGCAGATCCAATAAAGTCACACTCAAACTCCTGTTGGAACTGTTGTTCTGATGTGTTAGCAATAGTTTCTGCCTGCCAAGCAGCATCTCTTCCTGGAACCTCTGACCAGTGTGCCTCTGTGTGTCTGTAACTATTCCTTCCATTCTCTGCGTCATTCCACAACTTATAGAAGTGGTTCATCCCATTAGGGGTGGAGACGATTATGACTTTGGTTGACTTACCAGAAGAGATAGTAGGATATACAGAGCTAAAGAATTCGTCGGCGACGTTTGTGGGGACGAACGCAAATTCGTCCAACATAACAATGTTGTAGGAAAATCCACGAACGGCGGAGCTGGAAGTGGACGAAGCAGTAATTCGTGAGCCATTCTCAAGTTCAATGGAACCTTTGTTCCAACCGAGGACACCTTGCTGTAACCACTTAGGCAAGTTTTCATAGGAAGTTTGTAGTTTAGCCATCAATTCAAACGCTGTCTCTCTCTTGTTAGCCAAGATAGCGATGTTGATGTTGTCTCTAAAAAGTGCTTGGTGAATTAGATACGCTGTAACTGTAACTGACTTACCTGACTGACGAGGTAGTTTACAAATACTGAAACGATTGTTATGGAAACTATCAATTAGTTTCCGCTGGAAAGGGTAAGGGATGAAAGGAACAATACCGTCGTCCAGAGAGATAACCTTAATATAGTTCTCAAGAAAATATTCAGGGTTTTGGGAGCACTTGATGACTTCCTGAACTTGTTCTCTTGTGAAATCAATCTGAACTCCTCTCTGCTTAAGAAGAGGGTTGCTCTTATAGGCACTTCTGTCATCGAGATTCATAATGTTTATTCGATACAATTAATGATGTAATAAATGATGTAACTAACTCCTAATAATAAAATGAGTACCATAATGTTGATACTCCACACTGGATCAGCTGGGTTATTCATTTCAAAAAGGTCTGATGTCATAAGGAATTTGCCCAAGTGCTGCCATCATCTGACAGTAAACCTGGACTTGTTTTTTAGTTAAAAGTAACGGTGTTTTGCCGAAACAATATCTCAAAAGATACATTTTAGTATCAGCAGTTCCATCTGCGCCGAGCGGCCTTTCCTCTTTCTCCATTCCATCCTCGTGAACGTGCACAGAAACTCTTTCTCCTACCAGCTGCTTTACTACCTGCCTTCAACTTAGAAGGTGGTGTGGTCACTGCGGTCTTGAGGTCGCCACCTGTTCTACTATTATACTTCTTCACACCTGCTGCTGTCATACCAGCACCGGACTCAGTGCTCCTCTTGTCACCAGACTTCTGGGACATACCTGACATATCTTCCTTGATTGGATTGGGTCTCTCAAGTGAGAAAGATGCAATCTTATCATAAGGTTTCTTCTTTGCAGGAACCTTAGGAGCTTTATAGTTACTCTTTGTTTCATATTTTTCATCAATATCCAAGGTCTTAGGATAGTCCTTGTCGCCAGGCTTGGCAGCTTTCTCACCACGCTTACGCTTGGCATGAATGTTGTCCCACAATCCTCTCTTACCTTCATCAATATCCAAGGTCTTAGGGTAGTCCTTATCACCTTTCTTAGCAGCGGGTTCACCACGCTTACGCTTGGCATGAATGTTGTCCCACAACCCTTTCTTACCCTCACCAAAGAACACCTCACGATGCTCTCCTGTGTCGTGGTCAGAGATAACCATAAAGAACCCATCCTCCTCCTCTGAGAGGAACACAGGGGTGATAGGCTCACCTTCCTCTGCAGCAATGGTGTCGTAGATATCTGTATCTTCTTCACTCATAAACTCCCAGAGGTCATCAGGGATGAGTTCAAAGTTCTCAGACATTGCTGGCAACATAACCATCTGGTTATACTGGTTGTCACCACTATGCATTGAAGGATAGTAAGCAAGTAACTTACCTGCTGGCCAGAACTTCTCCACAGCCCTTTGCATCTGTTCTCTGGTGGGGTAACCTACCTCTGGCCAGAAGAACTTCAGTCTTTGAGTTCCACCACGGAACAGGAATGACACATCAAACACCTTACCCATCTGGTTAATGCGGGTCATCTCATCTAATGGGAACCAACCCACTGACTCAACCATCTGATGTTCTTTTGCCCAGTCATCAGGAATCATTCCGTGCTTGGACTTGAACTCTTTGTGAAGTTCCTTAGGTGTGATACCTTCCTTACGACAAATGTCACGCATTGTCATATCAATGGACTGCCAGGACAAGTCCTCCATAGCAAGAAGTGCATCCTCAAGTTCCACCACAGCTGTGTGGTCCTCTTTGATGTCCTCCTCTTTTACACAGGAACCTGGATCAAACTTCTTAGTTCCTTTCTTTCTCTTGTAACCAGTCCAACAGGGATTATCTTTCTTCTCATCCAGTCCAAACTTGTTCTGTAAGTGTTCCTGGTACTCCTCCAGGGTCATCGAAGTAGTTAATGCGTAGTAGTTGTTGCATGAAGTTCCAGTGTTCCCTCCGTTCGGTCCTGCAAGTGGTGCCAACTTACCTTCATCACCACCATTCCTTAGTCCAATCAAAGCACGAGACAATGCCTTGGTGTGGGCACGGGATGCAATGGTATCTGGTACGAGTTTATCTTTCTTCTCTTCCTTCTCTTCTTCAACTAATGGATTAATCTTATCTCTGTACAGGTTACGAGAGAGTTCAGCCAGCTGGTCCTGACTATACCGAGGGGTGTGTACAGGTTTAGTATTAGGTTTCGATTCTTTAACAACCTTAAGGTTAAGCTTAGGCAGCGTTCTCTTAATGTTATCGATACCTTCAGATAACTTCTGTTCCCTTATTTTCTTAACACTATCTTCGTTTAGGAAGTCGAATCGATTGCTCATTTTAGCTTTTATCCTATGGATTTATTTAGGGGTTGTACAATCCACGCTTGACACTGGTCGTCTTAGCGTCTTGCATTTTCTCTCCTTTGTCTTGCATTGTACTTCTTGCTTGATTAGCAGCTGCACCAAGTACTTTACCTGGAGCCTTTCTGACAGCTGTACCTATCTTCTTAGCAGCGTCGTGTTTTCCTTGTCTACTCCAGTCACCTAAAGCACCCTTAGAAAGTCCAGAGCGTATTCCAGGTCTTCTGGTTCCCTTAGGATCATGAATACCTTTTTTATAATCTTCCCTAGCTCTTTCTCTTTCAATTTGTCTTTGGTAAGCACTACCTCCACTAGATCCATTTGATTTTTCGTCTTTGTCTGACCTACTTCTAGTCATTTCTACGCCTTTATCAGCAGCCTTAGAAGATGTGGGTTTACTTGTTGACGATCCACTCTTAAAATCTCCCTGAGATTTACCCCAGTTGCCCCGATTTTTACCAGGAACTGATGGTGCCTTCTTACCTGGTCCAAACTTATCAGCTATTGCTTTGGTTTGTGCTGCCTTAGCATCAGCCGCATCTCGTGCGGCGCGTTTCCTTCTAGCAGCTGCAACATCTGGACTAGCAGACACAGCAGGTGTCGCATTGTCTTCTCTTGCCTTTCTCCTCCTTCTAGCAGCATCAACTTCAGGACTCGCAGACAATGAAGGAGTCGAGTTGGCACTTACTGCTTTTTTCTGTTTATTTACTGCAGCATTATTTCTATTTTGTACAGCAGCTTTCGCTAACCTCAGTTTGCCAGCTGGAGAATTTGCTCTCTCATCCAGAATTTCTTCTTGTAATTGTTCGAAAGTTTTCATTGTTGCGACTCCTTAAGCATCTTGAGTAGGTCAGCTGTTGATCCTGACATAAAGATATTGTTCTGGGTTCCACCCATCATCTGAGGATTAGCAGCTGCAGCTGTTTGTTCCTCCATCTTCTTCTGTGTATTATGTAAACTCTGTAACTTATCCACTACATCTGCTGCGTGTTTAGCACCAGCGAAGACAACCTCATAAGCACGTGGGTGGTCTGACTGCTGTGCTACTTCCATAGCACCATCCAGACTTTCCTGCATCTTCTCAACTATGTTGTAGAGTTGACCTCGTGCATACTGATAGTCCTTTTCCCTATCAACACCTTTGTCAGTGATCGCTGAGGGTTTCTTAGGTGCCCTCTCGATCTTGACTGGTTCTGTAGGTTCTATGTCGAACGTTTCATTAAGGTTATCAAAAGTAGACATTACGTTAGCCCAAAGAAATCTTGATCGTCCGAGAGAAGATCCTGGTACTGCTCAATAACCTTGTAGTTATCGGTAGTGGGATTGATCTCATCTCGTTGCACAGGTGGCGAGTCTGTTGACTCCACCTCTGCGCTGTAACGAAGTTCTGCTGGACGTCGAACAATGTCTGAACGATAATCCAAAGTGATCTTGCGGATATCCCTTGCGGCATCCACTGGACCAAACAGATAGGTTTTGACGGTAAAGTTAAGTGTCCACAGAAGGGTTCTCCTTGCTGTGTAGTCACCTTCATAATCATCAGTGTACCCAACACCATTTAGGACAATTGCAATGTCACGTTCCTCTTGGGTCTCATCGATAACTTCGATAGAAACGTTTAGAGAAGGGTGGAAGTTGGGTAGAATCTGTTCCAGAATCTGTAGTCCGTCATCCTGATTCTTGGAGATGATATTCAACTCCACATCCAGGTTATAAGGTACAGGAAGGAACTGACTATACTGAACAGGTCTACCCTCAGCATCTTTGCCTTTAGATGGAACTGTCTTGGAAAACTGAGTTGGTACTAGTTTCCTTGACCCGTCATAGTGAAGACCCTTAATCTCAAATGAGATGCGCGGCAAAGTGATTTGCATTGCCTGACGCGCTGGGTCCGGTTCTGCGGCAATGATTGCCAAATATTTCTGAATAGGTCCGTATTGACAAGGAACTTTGATTGACTCAATTGGATTATCCTTTCGGTTGGATTGTTTCCTCTTGATTACAATGTTATTGAATACGGTACCAAAAGCAATGATACTCTTACGAAATATTTGATGATAGTAGTACTGTCCTAACAAAATCTTACATTATATCGTAGTATTATTTATCCTATACGAAACCAAAGGGGTTTTCATCACCCATATCAAGGATTTTGATAGCGTCAAACTCTTCTTGAATAACCTCGGTGTCATCAAATGCTATCGGTCTTGCGTGAACCTTAGTAGACACATACCTTGCACCTGATTTAAGTCCATAGATTAACACAGTGTCATGCTTATTGATAGTCAAATCTCCTGTATCACCATCCTGTTGTTGTGGATCAACCTCATCCATATCACCCAACACTAACTTGCCTTCAGGTTTATTCCAGTCCATAACTACCGCTTTAGTAGTCATCACCTTCCTAACAAACCCTGGGTCTTTATACAATCTAAACACAGTTGTGTTATCTGTACCAAGGAAGAATGCTCTATCATTGGTTATGAGTGCCTCATCGCTCTCGGTCGCCAACTCTAAGTATGTGTCACCATAGAATGGTGTGGCAGATATCCAATCCTCCTCCTCACTGAATACTCTTTTCCCATCACCAGTAATAATGTTTTGGGGGTCTGCTCCTGTTATGTCATAGATGATAACTGACTCACCCTTCTCAAATGTCCTGTCACCTGGCATCACATTAAATTCCATTCTATAGTAATTCGCTTGCCTATGTGGTTCATCAACATCATCATAACCAGTTGAGAATGACTCACCAGAATACTCAAACTTCTCACACTGAATCTCAAACACATACCCTCTACCTAACTGGAAGAATGGTTGGTCAAACATTACATATTTGATCTCAAAGATACCACCATCAAATGGAAAATATACTAGGTCACCTTCCTTAGGTCTAGTATCAATCTCACCAATCAATGGGTTTAGTTTAGAACCTGGTGGTTCCTCATTAATACTATTGTAATACTCTTTAAGATAAGGTGAATAGTATGTGGTAAATTCTGATCTTGACATCACCATTGTGATCTCATCAGAACTTCTTACACCAAACTTTGACAACACTTCCATACCATTGTCATAACCATCCACTGTCTTAAGGTACATTGGGATTGATAACCCAACCTCAAACGCTGCCTTACTACTTTCATGCAATAACTTATCCAGGTTCAGGTGTCTTCTGGGCATGTAGATAACATCAAGACCAAAGATCTTTATCTGTTCTCTGGTCAGATCATCAACCAGTGATTGCTCACTTGTCTGACCTGGATAGGTACTATTAAAATAAGGATTTGTTACAGGACTCATTTATCTTTCCTCTTATATGGACCTCTTTTTACTCCCAATCTTTTAGAAGAGTCATAGGGGTTTTTGTTTTTTGAACCTTTGGGTCTTCCATTTCCAACATTAGACCAACCAAGATTAATCATTTTTAAAACATAATCATTTCTCTTTTGTCCAGTTTGTGTTTTACTTCTTTTATCATTTGATTCTGGAGTATGCGAAAGTTCAAATTGTCTCCTCTTTCCCTCTGGGGTTATTGCCTCTACAGACCTTCTCTGTCCCAACCTGGACAACTCCAGTAACCTTTCCTCTTCTCCCATCATTCCAGCAAGAGATTGGGAGGCGACCCAGTCTTCTACTTTTCCATATTCCAGATACAATTCCAGGTGTAATTCTGCGTGTTCTTCTACACTGACTTCTATCAGATTACTTGGGTCATCAGACCCACCCATATGTCTTGGGATTATGTGGTGTTTATGCTTCATACTACATTGTATCATAATCAACCCACCTCATCTAAAACTGGATCGGCCCAATCCATAGCAAACCTATCCTTTATTTCTTTCAGTTCCTGCTGGGCATCTTGTAGAATCCTGTCACCATTGATAACAATACCACCAGGTAATTGTACCTGGTTATATTTGGTCAAGTTTCTGCCCCATTGCGCCTTCACCAATGCATAGGACATTTCTTTTAGAAAAAGATCATTCCAAAGATCTGGATACACATCTGGAGATGGTTTCACCATACACTCCAGGACCAGTGTCTTACCCACTTGACCCAACTCACCATCAATATGAAGGTGGTGAGTTCTCTGGTTAAAGTTATACATCCTGGGAGGATTAAACATAAAGTTAATCAGTGACAGGTAGCTCATCATTGACCAGTATTGTGACAAACCAAACCCACTGGAGTCACAATTACCACCACCCATACCACCCATCATAATGGGAAAGATGGAACCTGGTGGAATCACACCACCACCAATACCAATACCTGATGAACCAGTTAAAACTTTTGTTACACCAACCACATCATCTGGTAACACAAAGAAGTTTCTTTGTTGTTTGATTGGGTGCGAACCCCAAGTTGGGGATGATGTTTTAATCTTGGTAACCTGAAAGATAGCGTTATTGTTTCCACCCTTTACTGTTACATAATCACCAACTTGATATCCTGTTCCTGTGTAGTGTGGTTCAACTCTAATCAATCCACAGGTAGTGGTTCTTTCTGGATACACAATCAAGGACAATCCCTTACCACTACCACTGGTGGTTGATCCTGCAGATAATGTCTCCTCTGTACCAGTTAGCAAATCCCCCATTTCCTCACTTGATAGGTCGGGTTGTTCATTACTAACTGTGGCGTCAATCAGTTCATCTGATGGTGGATAACCTGTACCTGGGTCTGCCAGTGTCAGTTCCTCAACCATACCCTGGGCACAGGTTTGACCTGATGACTCCTGTTTCACATAATCTACTTCATAACTACGCCAGTTCTGTAAGAACTCATTTGTTATTTCTGTCGATAGATATACTCTCTCAACACCATTGAAGTGGTTTCTCTCATTGAAGAACTGGAAGGCATCATCAATGGCAACATCCATCTGCTCATCCGCCACATTGATCTCCAACACTGGAGCACCAAGTTTTGTAAGGATATGACGTTTGAACTCTGCTCTGTTTTGGGGTTTACTTACACTCATAGGATATACCCTTTCAGTTATTTAGAAACGCAAAAAAAAGAGAGGGATCCCTGGTTTTTGCCAGGGCCCTCTGCGGCGACGATATTATGTTTTATTTATCAGAGACCGAAAGCGGTAACGTTAATTGCCTGAACCGTGTTAAAGAACGACTGACATGCATTCAACTTGTTTGCATCAGTGGCTCCATTTGCCTCGAATGCAGCAAGTGCAGTTGCGGCAGCTGCCTTAAGTTCGTTCAGTCCATCACCGGTTGCGTTCAACTTGCCGTTGATAGTGGTATCAGTGGGGTCGTCATCAACATTACCAATCTGGTCACCCAGATCGGCAGCAGTTCCTTGAGCGGCGACGGCTTTACCATCTGCTATTGATGCGGCAGTTGCAGCAGCAGCGGCGTCATCAATACCTTGCTGTCCCAAGTCACTAGCGTCTTGAATTGTTTGTCCAAGTCCGGCAAGGTCAGCAGCAGTTGCAACGAGTGAACCAGCTCTCGTCAGTGCTCCGTTGACTTCTAAGGAACCAGTCATTTCGGTGGTCTGTGATCCAGTGCGAACCACGTCGGTGGTGGTAGCAGCAGTCAACACACTTGAACCAGCTTGGGTCAGGACTCCATTGACTTCAAGGTTACCAACGAAAGTGTTCTCAGGAGCTGCCAGAAGAGCAACACCATTAGTTACACCGTCAATGCGGACACCCAGTGCGGCTTCAGCAGCAACGGCTCTATCGACTTCAGTTTGAATATCAGTTGCAACCTGACCCTTGGTAGGAACATTAGAGGTTACTGACTCAGTAATGGTCAAGTCACCAGTGATGTTTACACTACCAGAAAAAGTAAGGTTGGTAGCGAGTAAATTGGTTTTAAAGTCTCCGTATCCGAGACGTGATGTTGTTTGATTAGCATCATTAAGAACGAATTGATCATCGTCAGTCAAGGTTGTCTCAGTTAACTGAGGCAGGTGGGAAATTTTAATACTTGCCATGATGGAAAATGTTTTAGTTATTTAGAATATTATAAAAATTTATTATGGACTAGTAAACATATTAGTTCTAAGAATACCATCCGCCAATACGTTTGTTGCACTGTAGACATAAACATCACCAATTGCAACTCCAGAAGCAGCAGCTGCAGACTCTGTGGTAAACGCTTGGGTATAACCCAACATGTTAAAGATTGCAGTTCTGTCAACGATTGTGTCAGTGTCATCATATGACACAATACGTTCCCATCCATTAGAAGTGGAAACGTAACCAGCCTTTTCAGCGTTCGCATAAGCGAAGTGTCCTTCACCGCCGGTGGGCGAAGGGAAAGAAGACTTAACTGTGTAGTATGAAGGTACCACATTAGATGCACGTGGTGCTGTAATCTTTGTGGTAAAAGTAGGATTATCGATCGGAGCTTTCTTATCTACCTCAGTCTCAATCTCCTGAAGAGCCGACTTATTTGTTGCGTTATCAGTAATGATTGTGCCTGTGAATGTACCCAAAGAAGTGGATAGATTTGGGACACCTGATAATGTTACCAGTGCTTGGGTAGATGCATCATTGTTGATTGACCCAGCCTTCAGACTAGCAATATCTGTTTCATTTGTAGAAATCCTGGTTTCATGATCAACAATTGAGATCTCATGAGCTCCGACTGTGGTTACAAGATCGGATACTGTTGACTTGAGTTCTGAAACATCATAAAGAAGTCCGTCTGTACCATTAGCACTGGGCCCATTAACACTACTTTCAAGGTCAACAATTCGACTGGCAAGATCTACAATTTCTGCATCGGTGTCATCACCAGCATCTGTCAGGTCATCAATAAGCTCTCTGTTGTCAGAAGCGTATGCTTCCAAGTCAGTAAGAGCTTGGCGACAGGTGGCCTGTGAAGAGATAATACCTTTTGGGAAATCACGATATGCAGATGTTCCTTCAGGTTCACCAGACAATACAATAAGTGGATTTAGTTTATCATCTTGAGAAACATCATACTGCTCTAAGGCATAGAGCAAAGCATCTATTTCAGTTTTAGTATAGACATCACCTGTATTGGGGAAAGGACCAGTGGCATCACCAGTGAATTCAACATCACCACTGAACTTAATGTCTCCACTAAAATCAATGTCTTTCTGAGCAATACCCAGAACCATCTGTTTAAATGATAGTTTCGATGTTGTAATGTCTCCATCATTAACGATGTAGTAATCATCATCTGTAATTCGATCTACCTTTATTTCAGGCAGAGAACTAACTCTAATAGTTGCCATCTGTTTATGCTTTGGAGTTATTTAGAAAAAAAAGGAGGGTTCCCTGGTTTTTGCCAGGGCCCTCCATGCGACGACGATATGTGATTATTTAGATCAGAGTGCTGCCACTCTAGTCTGGAAATCACCGAAGTCAGAAGAGGCGGCAACCACTGCCTTAAAGGCGGTGAGTGTGATCGTCTCAGATGAAAGTTTCGTCTCGACTTCAGTCTCAAGAGCCTGTAGGGCTTGCTTGACATTGACATTGTCATTAATGGTATCACCAGTGAAGGTTCCGAGGTTGTTAGCCGTAGCGGCAACACCCAATGTAGTTTCTTGGTTACCAGTATGAGTCTGTAGGGTACTGATGTCGGAATCATTACCTTCAACAGCAGTTTCAAGTGCCTGTAGAGCTTCCTTAGGAGTTGCGCTATCGGCAATTGTGGAACCAGAGAAGGTACCAAGATCCAGAGGAGTCTTGCCAATGATAGCAAAGGCAGTCTTCTTGTTGTTACCAATCAGAGAACCAGCATTTACATCATTGACACCCAGTGTATAGGTGGCATTGACTTCAGTTACACTGGTGACTGTAGCAGCCAGGTACTGAGAAGCATCATCTTCATTTTGGAGGTATATTCTAACTCCAGCAAACAACATCTCAGGGATGACATTAGATAGGTCAACACCAGCCTTGTTTGTCTTGGAGATATAAATCTCAGTGACATTGGCAGGAGTGGTGTTATTATATCTGATGTCCTTACTGTTAGGTTCAGCAGCAGTACCATTATCAAAGGCAAAGGTTGTGGATGTTACACCACCACCAATGTTACTAACAGTAGTCTCAAGAGTAGTGAGGTCATTATCAGGTGCCTTGGTCTCTAGAGCTGTCTCCAGTTCTTGTAAAGCAGCCTTGACCGTGCCGTTATCACTAACAGTAGAGCCAGAGAAGGTTCCAAGGTCATCAGCAGCTTCAGCAACACCAGACAGAGTGATGAGGTGGTCTACATGAAGTGCAGCTTGTGCACCGGATGCAGGAAGTGCTGCGTCAGCAGTTGTACCTTGTGCAGCAGTTGCATAATCAGTAGCAGCTGTAGTAGCAGCAGATCCTAGACCCAATGTGGTTCTAGCAGCAGCGGCGTCAGCGTCATCGATCAGTGTTCCACCGAAGGTAGAAACAGCAGAGGCGTCGAGCTTCAGAGCAATGGCTGCATCTGCGTCACTCTCATTCTGGTCAACATCAGCTTGGACAGCAGCAATCGCAGCGTCAGCGTCTGCTTCGTTCTGATCTACATCAGCCTGTACAGCTGCAATGCTGTTGGTGATAGTAGTAGAGAAGTTAGCGTCGTCTCCAAGAGCAGCAGCCAACTCATTCAAGGTATCAATAGCACCAGGGGCACCATCAACTAGGTTAGCTACAGCAGTTGATACGAAAGCAGTAGTAGCAAGTTGGGTGGTGTTAGTACCAGCACCAGCAGTAGGAGCAGCAGGTGTTCCAGTGAAGGTAGGTGAAGCGATATCAGCCTTGAGGGCGATAGCTGCATCTGCATCACTTTCGTTTTGATCAACGTCTGCCTGGATGGCATTCAGTTGTGTCTGAACATTAGAGGTGACTCCATCAACATAGTTGATTTCATCAGCAGTGGCTGTAATAACTGTGGAACCAAGCTTGAGTGTACCGTCAACAATCAGGTTACCTGTTCCACCATTAATGGCACGGATCCAGGCGTTGGCGGAGTAGATCTGCAGGGTGTCGTTACCGAAACCGTTGGTGGTGTCGATGTAACCCATTGATCCACTAGGACCCTCAATATGGATACCAGCAGATGTGTTGTCAGAGGTTTCCAGCTTGATGGTAGAGCCAGTGCCTTCGTCGATGATGATATCACCAGTGAAGGTATCGCCAGCTTTGTTTGCCTTAAGTGCAATAGCAGCATCTGCGTCAGATTCGTTCTGATCTACATCAGCCTGAACTGCGGCTAAAGCAGTGGCAGTGGTTGGGTCTGCCTCTAGAGTATCAAGTCTTGCAGATAGAGCAGCATCAGCAGCGTCACCATCAGTCTCATTCTGATCAACGTCAGCTTGAACAGCAGCAACTGCAGTGGCAGTTGTGGGGTCAGCTTCCAGAGTGTTCAGACGACCATCATAGGCGTTGATGTTGGTGAAGCTTGTGAGTGTTACACCAGCTCCATCGATAAGATCAGTTTGATTATCGAGCAACAAGTCACCTTCGATCTCCACACGACCGCCTGCTGCGGGGTGGATGGCGATGTTGTTACCAACTTCAATGCTGGTACCACGGACAGCGTTCTTAACACTGGTGATGTTGGACTGGATGTCGATGACCGCTTTTCGGTCTACCTCATTGGAGTCTACGTCAGCCTGAACAGCAGCAATAGCAGCATCAGCGTCTGCTTCGTTCTGATCAACGTCAGCCTGGACAGCAGCAATAGCAGCATCAGCATCAGACTCGTTCTGATCTACATCAGCCTGGACTGCAGCGATGGCTGAGTCAGCGTCGGCTTCGTTTTGATCAACGTCAGCCTGG
>WLWF01001382.1_pt1 | contig 20078 bp, 32 predicted proteins | sample 6718331 | NCBI WGS metagenome assembly WLWF01 (sample SAMN12718692, study PRJNA515312) | sponge metagenome | isolation source: marine sponge | host: Mycale hentscheli | place: New Zealand: South Island, Marlborough, Capsize Point | collected 2003-05-01
TCAAAAGCCACCTCTGCTTGTTTTGCTTGCATTTTTACTTGAGCTTCCATTTGAAGCTTTTTCATTTCCTGTTCTGCTTGCATTTGCTGAACTTGCATTTTTGTTTGTGCGTCCATTTGCTTTTGAGTTAATGCAAACTGCTGATCTTTCTCTTGCTTCTTTTGTCTCTTAACTTTAAGTAATTGGTTGGCAAGTTTTATATTTTTAAGCTCTCTTATATCAATAGCATCTTCTAAGTTTATATCATTTTTAGATAAAGCCATTTGAATGTTTTGTTCTAACTGTGCTTTTTCTTCTTCATCTGGAGCCACTTCTATGAATATACCAAAGTCATAAATATATAAATCTTTTATATCTTCTAATATTCCTACATTATATTTTCCAATTTGCATTTTAAACTCTTCTTTGAATTCAGCATACTCTAATATATCTGCTATTCTAACAGAAAGAGCTTCAGCTAAAGTTTGAGTTATATATAAACTTCCATGTAAGATATGACGTGTTGCTGTATTTGAATTTAAAGCTGCTAATTTTTGAACACCAACCAAAGCATATGGATCAGGTTTAGTGCCATCTCTAGCTTCATTTAATCCTGTTACACTCCTTAACATATCCATGTAATGATTATAAGTTCCTATCAAACTATTAATTTTACCCTGCCCACTACTAGCAGTTAATTGTTGAATAGGTACTCTAGCATTATTAAACTCTCCGTCTTGAGTATAACTTCTTCCAATTACCGATCCAGTTTGAAAATATAATCTTAATGCATCTTGCGGGTTATACGCGTTACCTGTTCCTAAGTCTACCTCATTTAAACCATCTGCATCTATAAATACACCATCAGGCACAGTTCTTGCAATTACTTGCTGGAGCTTTAAATGTGTCATTTGAATTAAATCAGCAAACGTAATCATTCTTCTTACTAAAGATTCTATCACACCTTTATACATTCTTGGAGCGCATGCAATGTAATTTGGCATTGCGTATTGAGAGGCAGACTGAGGCCTAACCATGTTCTCCATTTTTTTCCATTGCAGCATTATGTTTGTTCCCATTACCATAACCCCTTCATACCAAACATCTATTTTCTTTTCAACTTTTTCAAAATTTCCTTCCTCCATCATTTCTTCTGGCGGATTAAATTGATCATCTTTTTCTATAACTCTTGCTCCACCTCCATCTAATTTCTTTTTTTTGTATACTATAGAATTAGTGGTTTTGTAATTAAAATATAATAGCGTTGCTGTATCTCTATTGAAAATACTGTTTTCGTAAAATTGAGCTACGTTATAATAATCATACCAAGCTTGACTGTATTGCGATATTTCATCTAAATCTTCATTCGTTAAACTTGGGTCGATTTTAGGAAGCTCTGTCATTGGTACAGTTTTTATTTCTCCCCAATAAAAACAATCTTTAAAGTGAGGATCTTCCGTATAACTATATACTACATTAGCTGGGTCTACATAATCTATTTTTACACCTTCACCTGGCAAAAAGTATTGTTTTGTTATTCCGATACCTAGTACGGTTATATCATAATCTACTCGCTTTCTTACTTGCGAATAATGATTTTCTTCAAATAAAGTATTTATAGCTTCTTCTTCAGCAATTTCTATTCCTGGCTTGTAATTTAATTGCATATACAAAGCAAGCTCTTCATCATTATTAGGAAGTTCATCAGGATCAGTTGCGAAAGGATTTACTCCAAATCCTTTTTGTATTTGATTTAGAATTGGTTTTGCCACCATATCAGCTTCAATCATATCTTGAAACGATGAACGATTTTCTGCAGATAAAGCATCTTGTGCATATGCCTGAACTTTAAATAATCTATCAGACATTCCATTTACTACAATATCAACAAATTTAGGTATTATAGGTACTGGTGTCCAATCTAAATTTAAATAACTTAAATCGCCATCTATTGCTAATTCATTTTTATATTTTTGAACTGACTGCTCACCTCTTGCATATAGTCTTAATCTATGATAATCTCTCCATTGTGAATAAAACCTACAAGTATTACTATCTTTACGAAACCATTCATATTGAATTGCTTGACCAATTTGCAATCCATATTCTACTGTATCTTTTTCACTATCAGAAACAAATAAGTTCGGAAACCCTATTGGGTTTATATCAATTTTTACATCTACCATTAAGTGCGTATTTCGCTGTATATTCCCTTGTTATTATACCTTGCAAAGTTAATCTTTATTTTTGACTCTTTTTTTTGTGGTGTGTATAAGTGTTTTTGATTAGCCATAATAGCTAATCCAGAACTTATACTAGCATCAAACTTAGTTCTATTGTTAATATTAAACCTAGCCCAGTCTTCGAGAGTTTTATTAAAATGCATAGTTCCCATATCTAATTTATCTCTAAACGATCCTTCCATATCCATACCTACATACTTCTCTATATAACTTTCTATAGCACTAGCATGAGCTTGTTTTACTTCTTCTGAAGAATTAGGTATCCCTCCTATTTCTTTTTCTGATTTAGATAATTTATTATAAATTTTATCAGGTCTATTCATACAGTATTTCCTATAACCTCTGTTTTTAAAATGGTACAATAATCTAGGTTTATTATTTTCTATTAATATAGGCATTCCATAAAACACGCAAGCCATAAGAACATCTTCGAAAAATAATTCTGCTGTTTGCGGTCGAGCAACATACTCTAAAAAAAACTCATTACTTGGAGCGTTGTCCATGTTAAATTTAGTTAATCCATGTAATGCTCCATTAGACCCTCCTCCGCCTACTGTTCCAGATATATCGTATGAGTCACACCCAAAACTACCCAGATGATCATTTCCAGGTAAATAATTTCCATTTTGATTTAATCTACAATTTTGCAAGTTTTTTTCTGGTATCCAAGAAACTAAAAACCTACCTCTAGAATCTGGAGACCATACTACTTTTGTATCTTTGATTCCGTTTTTCCAACTAAATCTACCTTGCGTTAAAAAATGTTCTTTAATTAAAGAATCATTGTAATCTATTTGCTGATAAATTTTTGTTAAATTAAATAATGACTGTTTACTTTCATCTCTAAATGCATGAGAATCTGTTCTAGGAAATTGTCTGTAAAATTCATTTAAAACATCTGCATCTTTCTTTAAAGATTCTACTTCATTTTCCCAATAATTAATAGCCCCTTGATAAATAAATTCTCCGTCAGAACCTACAATACTTTTGTTTGGAGTCTTGAACACAGGCATTCCGTATCTATCTATATATCCTTCAAAATTCCATTCCATTGGTATAAAAAGATTATATAATCCGCTTTTAGTTTGACCGTTTTGATTTCTGTTTTTTACATTAGAATCATAAAATAATTTTTTAAAATTAGAACCTCCTTTATCTAGAGCGTTAGACGTAGATCCCATCATACACTTACCTATAATCTTACTACCTAATCTTAAACAAGTTTTAGTTACATTCCAATTATTTATAATATTATCTGGCTTTAGCCATTTACCTGATTCATCGTGAATTAATAGTTTTAATTTTTCTCCATCATAACTATTATCTGCAGTGTTCTTCCAATCTATAGTTGTATCCAATCCTTCTAACTCCTCTTCATCTGCCTGAAACATGTTTTTTTTAGTAATCTTGGAAGCTGGAACTCTGTAAGCTAATTCAGTTTTTGGTCTATCCATTCCGTCCTGAATTGGTTTAAAAAAGAAAGGATAGTTATTAGAAATAGGAACTACTTTGTCTGTAAACATTTTTTTAGCATCAGACCCTGTTTTAGAAAGTATACCTACTCTTGCATCTTTACTTATAGTAGCTGTATTTACTGCTTCACAAGATCCCATAAAAGAAAATCCTGAACGTCTTATTTTTAAATAACACATTCCAAAACTTCTTTTGTCAGCTTTACATGCTTCCCAAAAAATATAAAATATTCTATTAGCTTCTCTAAATTCTGGTTTACCAATATCTATTTTTGTCCATTGCAAATACATATAATGAGTCCCTGTTATGTATGTTGGATTTCCATTATTATAAAACCAGAAACCTTCTTCTCTCCTGTCAAATTCACTTTCAATATAATCAACCCATTGGTTTTTAAATTCAGTATTCATTTCATGCCATTGAAATATAGAATTTATTTTTGATAAAACTTTAGGATACTCAAACACAGACCAGTATTGATCAGAAGTTTTTTTAGATTTTTTAAAAATTTGTTTTGGAGTTTTTGGTAAACCAATTAACAAACCATTTATATTGTATATATCACCTACGGTTCCATCTTTACTAATAACAATCAAATCATGTTTAGGATTATAACCATAAGCCCAAGATCTATGCTGATTCATCTTCAACATAGATTGTTTAGATACATGGTTTTTTACAATAGTATATAGTTTATTTTGATCGTCTTTCTGCAAATCCTTGTCTTGATTTTTCTTCTACTTTTTCAACTCCGTTTAATAAATCTTTTTCTAATTCAATTCTTGTTAATATTTCAAATGCATCAAATATAGCAAGCTTTTTAGTAGCAGCTGCATTCTTTAACCTATCCGCAGCTAACTCATCATCTTTATCATATTTAATAATATCTTCTTTAGCAACTTTTATTAACTGTGATACAGCTAATCTTCCTGCGTTAATTATTTCAAGTTTCAAGTCTTTTGATGTTTTCATAATACCATAGTTATATTATTCCAAAACATTCTATAAATCTTTTCCCCATTTATATAAAAAGGATATTCACACTCAGGTTCGAATACCACTTCATCATTTTCCTTTACACCTAATTCAGTTAGTTTTTGATTAGAATATTTAACTATACCTACAAGAGGTTCTTCTTCCACTGGTTTCATAATTATTGATTCTCTTACAGGTACGGGTTTTATAAAACAATACTTAGAATGAGTTTGCCATTTACCTTTATTATAATACATATAAAACTGATCGTAATCAATAAAAAATAAATCTTCTTTAAAAAAACTTCTTCCGCTTTTTTCTCGACCTTTCATGTCATAATATATTTTAAAAACATTATGATGAACTAACAATATATCTCCTGTATTTATTTCTCCCTTATAATTTAACGGACAACTGACTACTTCAGCAAATCTGTTAGAAGCCGTGTGATCTTCTTGAGAAACGCTTGTAAAAAAATCTATACCTCCTATTTTTTTTACATTGTCATATCTTCTTCCCTTTAAAGGTTTTACTATAAAATAATAAGGTGATTTCATTTTTTAATTTATGAGCCACAACCTATACAATCTATATATGTATCTGTTGGCTTTACTCCATTTAATTTCATTTTGATGTTGTGAATTTTATCTGCTATTTGCATTTCTTTTTCAAACGTCAAACCCGGTTGTTTTTTTTGTTCAATATATATATCAAGTTCTTCTTTTAATTCTTCAATAACTATTTTTGACATACTTAAAAATTTATATTATATTCTATAGATATAGGCATGTTAGAATTAAATTCTTTCCATAATAATACTTCATTATTTTGTTCAATCCAAATTTTTATTGAACTATTTAAAGAATCATGTTTAATTAAATGTATTGTGTAACTACCACCTAAGACAGACTGCCCTATTAAATAATGCATTGCACTTGACTTATAATCAGCGCCTATGGAAATCTTTCTTATATCCATAATAAATTAAATTTTATTTTATTACAAAACTATGTTAAATCTACCGTAAGATCAGCAGTATTTAAAATTCTATATTTTATATTATACAAAACTGTACTATCGCCGCCAGTTGGGTTGGAGCCAGGATCACGAATCTCTATACTTTGATTTTCACTCATAGAAATCATTCCAGTACCAAATGAAATACCGAAATCTAAAGCGTATTTATCAGAAGTACCTGATATATCTAATTTAGCGGTGTTCGAAAAAATAGGCTGTCCAGCTGGAGATGAATATTTCATCTCTAGACCAAGGGTACCTGAATATGCACTGGTAACAAAATTGTATTTAGTTACAACAGAATCTACTACTACTAATTTACCTGCTCCTGGTGCAGCAATAACATTTACTGGAGTAGTAGCAATATTCAAGATTTGGGCTGAGGTCAATTCACCAACTACAATTCTTGTTCCATCCGCTAGCGGGAGTGATGGTGTGTTAGTAATCCACTGAACACCGGTTCCTGTCGAAGATAATACTTGACCGCTTGTTCCTGCGCCTCCTGTACTATCTAAAATAGTTTTTTTGAATTCTGCAGGACCATAGTTAATTATTTTTGATGTTATGTTAGAAGCATTAAATTCTATATTATTTTGACTATCTAATCTTAAATCTAAAAGACTAGTTAAACTAATTGCTCCTGCAACACCATTTGCGACAAAAGTAAGCGCCCCTGTTCCAGATGTCAATTCTTGATTTCCAGTTGTGGAGCATGTAAATGTAGAACTAGTTATAGCTACCGCTCCTGCGTTATCTGACACACTACTGTCAGTTAATGTGTCTGAGTCTAACCATTTAGGTAATTTATTAGCAATACCGCTTCCGTCTACTACACTTTTCCATTGAACTGTAGTCCCTGTACTTGATAATACTTGCCCTGATGTTCCAGCTGCACCAGCATTATCTCTAATTTCTCCATCAAATCTTGCGTTTCCATAAAAATAATTTAAACCGTAAAATTGATTAGTACCAGCTGCCGTTCCAAGATCATTTGTTGTTCCTGTAAAGCTTATGTTAGTGGTTGATGTCAATGTAACTCCATCGTCTGTTAACGTGCTATTTCCTAAAGACTGAGTTCCAGTCCACTTAGTCATAGTATTTGAAGTTCCTGATCCTGAAAATATATTTTGATTATCAATTTCTTGCCAAGCAGTTCCATTATAAATAGCCCAATCTCCTGTTTGCCAACTATTATTTCCATCTAAATTAGTAGTACCTGGTGTTTCTACAATATAATAATAACCTTGCACTCCAACTCCTGAAGCTAATGCTGGGGTATTTGTAGCTGCATTCCACGCCCCTTGAAAATTAAGTCCCGAAGGCAATTGATCTATCCACTGAACGCCTGTAACTGTAGAGGACAACACTTGGCCGCTTCCGCCTGCGTTACCACCTCCGTCGATTATTGTAGAATTGAATGATGCTTTTTGTACGAAAATCGTTGAGCCTTTTACAGTCACTGCATCTGCTACCGCGTTTCCAATTTCAATTATACTTCCTTGTAGATATATACTGTTTGCTACAGTGACGCTTGTGCCGTCATCTGTAATTGAACTATTACCCAGTGTGTCTCCATCTGGAGTCCATTTAGCTAATTTATTTAATGAACCAGAACCGTCAACATTGTTAATCCAATTTGTTCCCGCTCCAGTCGAAGATAAGACTTGTCCTGAAACACCTACATCACCACTACTGTCAGTGACTGTACCTGATACTGAAAGGTTTCCAGTTAAAGTAATATTGCCTGTTAAGATAATATTATTAGTAGCCGTATTTCCTGCTGCCAACACTTCTGCAAGTGTGTCCGCTGGGATTATGTCAGCAATGGACTGTAGTGTAAAGTTTACAGTCTCATTACTGTTGGATGTATCTGTACCTATTACATAATCTCCTAGTTGCGGTGCAACAGTAGGGTAGGCTATTAAATTACTTATCTTTGCCATCTTCTGGTTTGTCTTTTATCTCGCCTGACTCTAAATTAATTACTACGTTATCTCCGTATTCTTTAATTAATTCAGCTTCAAAAGTTTTGAATTCAGAGCTAAGATTATCAATAGCATTTAATACTTGATGTTTTCTTACTTCTAAATCCCCGACTTGTTTATGAAGTCCTGCGAATTGTTGGTTTAATTCTTGAAGTTTATTTAAATGTTCTTCACTTACTTTTTTTACTTGTTCACTCATTATATTATATTTTATTATTATTTTTTCAAATTTACTTAAATTATTTTACTTTATGCGTTTTCTAAAGCTGAAACTTTTGCTGATAATTCTTGTATAGCTTTTACTAATATTGGCACAAGTTTTCCATAACTCATTTCAAGTTTTTCTGGATTAGCATCGTATATCAATCTTAATGTATCATCATCATGAACTTGTACTTCTTGGGCAATAAAACCGAAATCTTTTTTACCTTTATTGGCGCTAACAATTTCTTTAAGCTCAGCGCTTTCTTTCTTTTTTGAATGCGGTAAAAACTCTCTTTGTTCTATTCTATTATTCCATACAAACTCTCTAGGTTGTAATTTATTTATAAAACCTAATCCATATGTAATATCTTTTATATCTTTTTTGTCACGTTCATCAGACAATGAAGTTATAGATGTTACTGCTGCCCTGATTGCTGTTATACTTGCGTTACCTAAAGTTATTTCATTAGAAACACTTACAGAACTTGCTGCAGCATTATATCCTAACACAATATTATTAGAACCTGTAGTTAAAGAATCCCCTGCAAATGCTCCTACTAATGTGTTTTCAGCTCCTGTTGTTACTGCATATCCTGCTCTATGCCCAAAGTAAGAATTATTACCACTTCCTGTTGCAGTAAAACCTGCTTCATATCCAACAGCTGTTGTCCACACCTCATCGGCTTCGTTTAAATTTCTTAATGCTTTATAACCTATTGATGTAACAAATTCATTTGAACCTACGTAATGAGTTTCATATCCAATTCCTATGTTGCCGATTTCAGCTCCTTGGTATAAAGCTCTATAACCAATTGCTACTACTGAAGACGCTGAAGATACTTGGGCTCCAGCATCACGTCCAACAAATACAGAGTCAGTTCCAGCTGCCGTTCCTTTACCTACAGAAACAGCTCCGCTTATGCCGCCATTTCCAGAGCCAGAATTCCATCCTATATATACGCTATCACTACCATTGGCAATATTCTCACCTGCCTCGTGTCCCACGGCCACATTTCGACTTCCTGTTGTTGCACTTTCACCAGATTCATTACCTATAAACGTATTATCAGAACCAGTGCTTATCTCACCTGATTGATAACCTATATACACATTTTCATTAGAACTATTTACGTTTCCTGCTTCAAACCCAATAAATATATTTTGAGTGCCAGGGCTTGTTATATTTATACCGCTTGTAGTATCCGTAACATTTGCAGCTCCAGCTGATATTGTTTGAAACGAAGGATTTACACCTGGGCCTGCTGAAGTTAATACTTGTCCTGCCGTACCTATACCTAAACTACTTATAGTATTAGTGTCTGTAAATACAGGTATTGCGTATTGTACACCTGATCCATCTATAGAACCTCCAGTTGCAGATACAGTGTTAATAATATCTTGCATTGTGTAGACTTCTCTACCACCATTTGCTCTTGCAGATCCTAGATCTGAAGTAACTGTTGACGAGGTTAATGTGTGAAATTTTTGTCCTATTGGAATTATTGCCATTGTTTATTTATTTTTAGTTAAGCTAAATTTACTTCTCTATACAAAAAGGAAAACTTTAGAGGAGAATCTCCTTGCGATACTGTTATTCCAGAAGTTGATTGTAGACTAACACTTGTATTAATTGAAGGATCTGTCCCAGTGCTACCTGATGTCAATCTATCCGCTGCGGAATTCAAAGTGCCCAAAATTAAATTAGTTCCCAAATCAGCGCCTTGTTTAAATTGAACATTTTGACCTAAAGCTCCTGCAAAATTATATGCTACTGAATTAAAATCTAAAAACTGAATAACATTTTGCACTACTATTACTTTATTTGCGCCTGGTGCCGGAATAAGCTCAATTTCTGCACCTCCATTCAAACTAAGTAGTTGAGCGGCTGATAATGTAACTGTTAAGTTTTTTAAATCTGTTGAACTGCCCGCAGGAATACTATCGATAATATCTTGCATTGTATAGACTTCTCTCTGAGATTGAAATTCTGCTGATCCTCTGTCAGTTGTATCTACAGTAGATGAGACTGTATGAAATTTTTGTGCGTTAGGTATAATTGCCATTGTTTATTTATTTAATATTTGTTTATTTTACAAAGATACTAATATTTTCCTTGTTTATTTTTAGGGGAAGACTTTGTGCTTCCACCTTTGCCTGCCCATAATTTTTTGCATGCCCAGTATCTAGCAGTTAGTTTTGATTTAGCGGTGCCACATTTATGTCTAGCTCTAAAACTTTTTCTTGCTGCGGCAGAATAATTGTGCCCATAGCCTTTAGCTCCAAAGTGAATTAGTTTCTCTTTACCACCCTCACAAGCTTTAACCATTTTCTTTTTTCCTGGTCTTGTTGAGGGTCTTACTTTATTGCAAGACATATTTTTTTTACTAGCCATAATTAATTTATTATTTTGCTCGTGCAGCTTTAGTGTTTGAAACAAATTGACGGCTTTTACCTTGTCTCTTTTTTTTCTTTGCTGTTGCCGCTAATTGTTTTTTACTTAGTCTTTTTGCTTTCGCTAATGGTAAACATCTATCAGGATTTTTTTTGTTTTTAGAAGTACCGCAAGGCCCTTTGATTTTACCATCGGTACCAATTCGAACCCATTTTTGTTTTACCCATTTTTTTAATTCTCCCATTAATAACCTTTTGAGTATCTATTAGGATTATTTTTTTTATTTCCTTTCATTAATTTTGAAAACTCTTCTGCTTGCGCTTTTCCTACTGCATTGTAAGGGAAAGTTCTAGTCATTGATTTTCCTGAATCTGGACATGTATATTTTACTGTTGGCATAATTATTTATTTTTTGCAATAAACTTAGCTTTTGGATCAGCTGCTGTTATTGCTGGATTATTATCTATTCCGTGGATTACACTTTGTAATCCTAAATTTTTTTTTCCGTTTTTAATTCTAGGTCTATTACCTTTTGCTAATTTACTCATTTCTTTTTCTTTATTGATTTAAGCATCTTGTCTATTTTTGCTGCTTGTCCTTTGTGCATAGCAGAAGCTTTTCTAAGCTCTGACGCTATTTGTTTTAATTTTTTTGCATCCATAATTATTTCTTTTTTGCTTTCTTGGCGTAATTAGGATCTTTACAGTATTTACTTGCAGCCATATTTGCATATGCTGAAGGATATCTGTCAAAAGTTCTTTTTGCCCAAGCTATCCCAGCGGGACATATTTTGTTACCTTTTGTTCTACCTTTTTTTGCCATTATTATTTATGTTTATTATTACCCATTACTTTTTCAATTCCACGACTTCCAAAATAACTTCCTATTATTATAGTCAAAACACCTGATATTGAATTTAATTCTAATCCCCAATACCATCCTATTACATAAGCAATAGAAAAAAATATTAAAGTTAGAGGTCTAACATTTGCTGTAAGCCATCCGCTTTTTCCATCTGATTCCCATCTTCGTGTAATCGCTTCCATTTCAGCTTCTTCTATTTTTAATTTTTCAAGAGCAATCTGTTTGTCTTCAGCACTCATGTCACTACCCCCGATTATAGCTTTAATTACTGACCCCACAGGAGTGTCATTAGCTATATCACCTACTATACCTGGAATTTTATTTAATAAAAATTTTCCGACTCCAGTATCCTTGAAAGATTTTTTTTTACTCATTTAATTATTTTATATATAGTTTTACCAAATTCTTTTTCAGCAAGTAAAACTCTATTTCTGTTTTTACCTTCTCCTTGATAACTTACGTGTACCCATGCCGGGTTGTCATCATCACCAAACTCCCATATTAATTGATCAAAATTACAATGAGACCTTATCCAGTCAAACATTTCTTTATTAGTCTTACATCCATATACATCATCAATGTCCATTGCCATACCTTTGCAATGTTGGCTGGAAGACGCCCCGTTTAAAGCTTTATTTAAATTTTCAGATCTAAACATGCTAGTTATTTTTATTGGGCCTCCTACCCACAACCTTAAAGGTTCAAAAATTTTTTCTGCCAACTCTATCATATTTTTAGTTTGCTCTTCATTAGGTATATTTTCTATTCCGCATCTTTTAGCTGTATTTGAATGTATAGCTTCAGCGTATGTTATATGCTTACTAATTCTCTTCATATATTTAATTTTAATATTAAATAAAAAATTGCTGGTATACTAGAATATAAAAAGTCCATAAATTCAGGATTTCCTTTGCTCATATACCAGTCATAAACAATTTCCTTTCCTGCGTACAAAGTTAATGAAAATATAAATCCATAAATAGAGAATATATATATAAGAGGAAAGGCAGTTATTCCTCCCCAAAAAAAGTGTAATAACTTATCTTTAGGAATTTTATTCATTACAGTCTAATGTTAAACCCAACAGACGATTGATATATTTTAGAATCCCAAAACTTTGTATATTCGGTTTCAACAAATATACCTAAACTTTTTGATAATTTCCATCCGAAAGAAATTCCTGCTTGATAGTCTTCCCACTGCTCAAGATCAGCGTCTTCAATTAAACCTCCTAACCCCCAGTTGTTTCTATTTAAATAGCTAAAATCTAAATCTCCTTTAACATATTTATGATAAGGCAGTAAGTAAGAGCCAAATGCATGTATCCAGAAATTTCTTTTATAATGATATACGTCAAAACCTATGATTGGGCTAACTACTCCAAAAGCATCAAGATCATTCCAAATTTCTTGGTTATACCTATTCATTAAATCAGCAAAAACTGTATCTCTAAATTCCAAATCTGTATTAGCTATTATTTCTCCATCAGGATTAATCCAATACCAGTCGGATATTTCATTCCCACTTTCATCTTCTTGAGTGTAATATATATCATCATACCCATAATCAAACCCTAAAGTATACCAAGGATTTACTGGCCAACCATTTTCGTCAGTTTCATTTAACCATATTTCAACCGGGTTATATCCATAAGGACGATCATGAGTTCTTAAGATTGCGCCTAAAGAAATACTTAACTTTTTACCTATTGGTAATTTTGCTCTAACTTCTGCAGCTTTATAATTAAAATCGACTCTACCTTGTTTTCTACTCTCTAGTTTTATGACATGGTGTTTACCGCTGTGTTTTAAAAAATATCTATGATTGGTAAACACTTCATCTCTTGATCTTTCTTTTTCATAATGAAAAGTATATTCCAAACCATTTACAGAGGAGTTGGTTGCAGATAATCCAATATTATTTTCTGTGCCATCATAATAATGTTTACTTTTAATTTCATAATCAAATCTTGCTAGTTTGCGTATCCCTATTCCATATCGATAATCGAAATCATAATAATCAGTGCCGTCTACCACTACCGGCGGAGCATACAAATTACCATCAGGATTTGTTCTTACAAAATAATCTTTTACATTTTCTTTTGGATTGTCTATATTACCAGCTACATACAGAGTGCTATATTTAAATAACTTGTTAAATATATTATCTTTTTTGTTTTGAGAATTTAAGTTCCAGCATAAGCCTAGAACTAATATAATAGTTGTTATTTGTTTCATATTATCTTTAAAATTTACTTTCGATTATTTCATCAATTTTATCTTCGATTTGATTGATTGTGTCCTCGGGTAATTTTAATGATATCCCTGATTCTACTCTATGATATTCTTCTCCATTATATAATAATATAACAGTAGGAATATATTTAAGTTTATGTTTTTTGAATTTATCTGGGTTTTCAGACATATAAATAGTTCTAGTCTGATATTTAAATTTTTTTAAAGAAATTTCGTTGTCTATAACAAACGAAGCGCTAAATTGAATTATTTCTATATCAGTTTGAGCAAAACTAAAACATGTTATAAAAAAAATAATTATTGCAGATCTCATCTACTTTTTACTTATTTGATAAAGTCTTTCGTCAATTTTAGAAAGCTGATCTTTTATTTCACTTATATCATCTCCTAATACATCTTGCTTTTCCTCTAATCTTTTTACTGTTGATCTCACTAGTTCATCTTTATATTGAAACTCTATTGGGTTTACAGAGTTTTCTTTTAATGCAACAACATCTTCGGTGTTTTTAGTTACTGCAGCCGAAAGCGTTATATAAGTTGTCGCTAGAGAAATAGAAAACCCTACAATAATTGCTATTGTTTTAATATCTAATTTAACTTCTGTTGCTTCACTTATTTTATGCGCCATTGAATAATTTGTTTATTTCTTTTACATTATTGTTTAACTTAATGATAATGGTTGTGCTGTAGCGTGGCAAGTTCTATTATTAGCATTACTAACCCTAAAGGAAGTTCCAACAAAAACAGGAGATATAAAACCAGCATTTGTTAAAGTTGTTAAAACAGTACCACTTGAACCATCCCAAGACGCAATACAAACAAGATTTTCCGCAACACTTACACCACTTCTACAAACTGTTATTATATAAATCCCTGCTGTTTCTCCTGTAAAATCTAATACAGTTGTCGATACATTTGCATTTACACTTACTAAATCATCTCTTAATTGACCTGAATAAAAATTACCACCTTCTTTTAGATTTAAATCCCCATCTGATGTTATACGTATTCTTTCGCCAATTACCCCACCACTTTCTGTATAAAAAGCAAGGTTAGAAGCATCAAGATTATTAGTAATATTACTGTTAGCGATATAAGAACGTCCTCGTCCTGCAACACCTATAGCTATAGCTAAACCATCTCCTGCTGCTACATTACTTGTTGGATAAGTAAGACTTAAACCAACTGCAGAGCCATTGTCAAGATTTGTTGTATTTAACACACCAACATCTGTTGTTTGCGCTATATTTACATCTCCTGCAAAATATGAAGCACCTGTTCCGCTTCCATTAAAAGTTCCTGCGTTTACTGTTTGACTAATAGTAATATTCGCCGGCATTGCTATTGTTAATGATTGACCACTAGATACAGTTGTTATTTGGTTTACTGTTCCTAAAATATCTAATCTTTGCGTATTTAAATTAACATCTCCTATTGTACCATTGTCTCCTTTAAAATCTAGACTACCTGCAGCATCTACATACGATTTTGTAGCAGCGTCTTGTGCTAATGTAGGATCTGTTAATCCCGAAAGTCTACCTGTTATTGTAACTCCTGTGGTTGTTGTTTCAATCTTTTTTGCATTGTCGTAATATAATTCAACAGAGTCATTAGGTATTAATTTAATTGCATTTTCTCCTGTTATAGATTGAATATATAAATTTGAACCTTCACTACTTATCTGTAACTCACTTGTTGATTCTATAATTTTTGAAATACTACCATCGTGGTAAATCTGTAAGTCTGAAGAAGCACCAAATCTTGCTTTACTATTATCAGCAAAATTAGCATTACCACCTGTTACTTCTATACCATTTGTAACTGATGCTTGACCTGTTACTGATATACCTGTGCTTAAAGCTGTTAATACTGTTGTACCATTATTTTTTAACTCTATTTGATTATTAATACAATCAAGAAATCCTGTACCATCATTTTTTTGTAGTTGTATTCGGCTTCCTCTAATACTTAATCCTCCTGTTCCTTGGTCTATAATAAATGAATCATTACCATCGTGAAATATTTGAAGGTCAGACCCTGTTCCATAAATAGATTTTACATTGTCATTATGAATAGTATCGCCTGTCATAGTTCCACCTGCTAAAGGAAGGAAAAGTCCTGAACCTCCACTACTTACAAAGTCTGTTGGTGTTATTTGAACATTATCTGCCCCATTATAACCTACAATGTGAGATACATCACTAGTGTTAGTTTTTACTACAAATTGGGAAAATTTTATTGCCATTTTATTCTGTTATTAGTTATTCTGTTATTAAATCATCACTAGTTGCTTCGTCAACCATTTGAATAGATTGTTCCGTTATAATCTCATCACTACCTGGAGGAGGAAATCCTGGTTGTATGTTTCTGCTTATAATATTAGCTATACAAATTATTAAAGGCATTTTACCAGAGTGCTAATATGTTCGACGCAGTTGTGCCTGTTACAAACACTTTCTTGACTTGTACAGGAATAAAAGCTCCTGTGTTGATACCTACAAAAGTAACTTCGTCTCCTCCTACAGTTTCTACTCTTATATTACCTGCTGTTCCTACGTATAACACGCACCCGAAACTTTTTCCCGTTGCTGATGATACTGAAGGAATATTAACTGTATCACTAGGTGTTACTGCTGCTGCTCTATACGCTTGTAATTTTTGATATGCCATTTTATTTATTTATTTGTTTATAAGGATGAAGTCTGTTTAAACTGTCGCGTCTTTCTTGACAACCGCACGGTTTGCCTGTAACTTTTTCATAAGCCTTAGCTACCTTGTCAGCTCCAATTAATTTTGCCGCTTTATGAACAGTATCTCCTAATCCTCTTGATCTCATTTATTTTTTACACTTACAAAGTTTATTTGGACAATTATGTACCTGTACAGTAAGTTTTACTAGCAAATTGTTCCATATACATAATAATTTATTCCAGATGTGTTGAATCCACAATCCAAATTTAATAAATAGTTTTCCCATTATTATTTCTTTTTTCTAAGTTTTTTTAATGTCATAGCAAAATTATATGCTTTTGACCCTTTTGGGCATGATTTACTGCCCAGTTTATTTCCAGAACACTTTCCGAGTGTTCCTTTTTTCTTTGCATTAACAAAAGCTTTCTGAATAAAACCTCCTGCCATTACTTCTTAATTAAAGAAGATAGGTGTCCTTTTACGTTGTGTACGTGTGCAGGTATTTTATGTCTGTATGACATTTCTTTGTCTGCACCGTATGCGTGACCATACATTTTTTTAGACATACCTTTACTTTCGTCTCTTCTGTCTTTCATAGACTGAGATTTTTTTCCATCTCTTGACCCTATTGACTCGTCAAGTCTATCATTATAACCTTGTTTCATTTTTTAAATTTTAAAATTATTAATATCTTTACAAAGATAACAATTATTTTATGGATGATTTTCTACAAACTTATGATGACGGAATGAGTGTTGGTTACAGCTTAATCACTGGAGAAAATACATTTGAAGAAATTGCTTTATACCTTGATGAAGCAATATTACCTTTTGATCCTACTAATCCATATATCGATATTGAAGACATAAATCATATGATAAATTATTTCGAAGAAAAAGAACAATATGAAAAATGCACAGTATTAAAAAATTTTAAATCTACTATAAATCTTGATAACTATTAAATCTACTATAAGAAACAATTACGACAGAAAAGAACCTACTAATGACTATTTAAAATACTGGAGAGTTATTAGATACTGGGTAAAAGCAAAGTACGGTATTACAACTCCAGATCTAGAAATGTTGTTGTTTTTATACAGTGAACAATTATTTAAAAAAACAGATTTCAAAGAATATGAAGAACTTATGTCTTGGGACATAAATAGATTTGATAGAATGCTTAGGGATGGTTGGATTCATGTTTGGAGAAAGCGTAGTGGAAAACAAGCAACTCTATATGAGCTTACTTATAAGACAAGACGTATTATAGATACTATATACAAAAAATTAAACGGAGAAGAGATATCTGAAAGAAATCCTTTGTTTAATAAAAACGTATCTTATACCGACAAAGTGTATAGAAACGCAATTAAGAAAATAAACGAAACTACAAAACAACTACAACATCACGCTCCTGAATAATCGTAAGCGGTTCGTCTTTTAATAAAATTTTGTGTCCTGCGGCTTTATCATAGTATATATGGTTATCTTCATTTATAACCTCTACATTGTTTCCTACTTTTAATACTATACCTTTTTTATATCTATAGGCATCTACATCTTGAGACGACAAAAGCAATCCTGAGTCTGTTTTATATTCTTCTACAGTTTCTCTTACTATTATATACTTATTTACGGGTTTCATATTATTTTTTTTCTTTTATTCTTTCTATTTCAAATTCTAAATGCGCTATTGCTTTATACAAATCTTCTACTGGAGTGTCATGCTTTCTTGAACTACGTAAACAATATGTAACTGCTGTTCCTATATTGTAAGTGCAATCAAAATCTGAAACAACATATCTAGCTTGATAGTTTCTTTTTTTATTTGTTCCTACATAATAATGAGGAACTCTATTATCTTTTGACATATTATTGATTGTTATCGTATGAACGTGCTAATGTTATAATAGCATTTGTACTTAGAATAGTAGTTGCTACAGAAACAGCGTTTATAAGTGCGTTCTTTGTAACCTTTAATGGATCTATAACCCCCATCTTATACATATCTCCAAACTTTTGGTTCTTTACATCATAACCTCTTTTATCATCTAGTATGAATTTTATAATACTATCTTCATCTTCACCTGCATTTATTAAAATTTGTTTACATGGAACTGACAACGCATCTTTCAATATTTGTAGAGCTACTTTTTCTTCTGCATTACTTGCATTTGTATCAAGATCTTTAGATATCTTAAGTAGTGGTACTCCCCCTCCAGCGACAATACCTTCCTCAAGCGCGGATCTTACCGCGCACACCGCGTCATCAACGCGGTCAAATTTTTCTTTTTGCTCTACGTCAGAGTTTCCTCCTACATATATAACTCCTATACCTCCGCTTAGACTAGCGATACGTTGCAGGATGAAATCTTTTTCTGATTTTATTTTCGTGTTTTTATGCTGACCCCAAAGTTCTTCTACTCTTTGTGGTATTTCTTCAACCTCATCTTGGTTACGTATTATAATAGTATTGTCTCTGCCTACAATTACTTTAGCGGCATGACCTAAGTCTTCCATACTAATTAGAGATAAGTCATCACCAGTCTTGTCACTAAAATATTTTGCACCTACCGCTAGAGCAATGTCGCTCATTAGTTCGTGTTGTTTATAACCAAACTGAGGAGGCATGATATTACATATCTTCAATCCATTTCGAACGACATTAGCAGCTAGTGTATTGACGACATTGTTATGGCAATTTCCAATTATCAGAAGTTTGTCGCCGTTACTGATAATGGGTTTCAATATTTTCTCAATACTTAGTATGTTATTGATCTCTTGATCGACTACAAGTATCTTTACATTCTCAAGCACACACTCATCTTTCTTTTGATTGTTTACAAACAAGTTCGATGTGTACCCTCTTTCAACTCTAATACCTTTTGTTACCTCACTATATGTGGTATGACCCTGTGAATTCTCAACAGTTACTAGTCCGTCTTGCCCTACTTTATTATAAGTGTCGTATATTATTTTCCCAATCTCTTTGTCATTGTTGGATGATATTGTTGCAACGTCAAGCAGTCTTTTCTTAGACAATTTTTTAGACTGTTTTTCTAAGTTCTTTATTACGTGTGAAGTGTGTTTGTTGATTTCGCGTATCACAACCGTCGGATTTACCGACTTATCTATGTATTTCTCACCAGCCTCAACCAATGCTTCCGTAAGCACAATAGCAGTCGTTGTACCGTCTCCTGCTGAGGTCGCCGTACGATCCGCAGCCTCCTTCATCATCTTTACCGCAAGGTTCTCTACAGGGTCTAATAAGTCGATTGCTTTAGCAACCGTAACTCCGTCTTTTGTAACCGTGATTCCGTGCGTGTGTGTACGTGATTCTATTAGTACTGTTTGCCCTCTTGGGCCTAGTGTTGACTTAACTGCTTTTGAGATTTTAGCAATTCCGCTAGTTAGTTTGTTTCTTCCCTCTGAGTCAAAATGTAACTCCCTTGGGGTGTATCCTTGTTCCATAACAATTTTATTAAATTAGATTTACACAAATATATGTATTTAGTTTTGAAATTCAAAGTGACACAGTGTCAACTTTTATTCCCTATTTCTTTTTTTTATTTTTTTTTACTATTACTATATTTTTTTTTATTTCAAACTGAAGTTGAAGTCGACACTTCGACACAAAATAATATAAGTAATTGAAAATCAATAAGTTAAAGAGTGTCAAGGTCAAAAATTGGTGACACTAAGTCGACACGAATGTAAAAAGTCGACACGAATTAGCATAGTTTACGCAAAAAATATACACACCTTTTCCCAAAAAAAAAGAGCAGCTACTAATTTCACTACTCTTTTTAACCAAAACTCAACTAACTTGGGAAAGTATTTTACATGCCGAAATAACTTCGGCCCTCTTCACGCATCTTAGCTCTTTCGATACCGTCTGCGATCATATCTATTTTATATTGCTTCTTCATTTGTTGTCTATACATAGAGGCTTGCTCTATTCCAGACATACCATCAGGTCTGTTATTTATTAACCTACC
>WLWF01001385.1_pt1 | contig 19995 bp, 22 predicted proteins | sample 6718331 | NCBI WGS metagenome assembly WLWF01 (sample SAMN12718692, study PRJNA515312) | sponge metagenome | isolation source: marine sponge | host: Mycale hentscheli | place: New Zealand: South Island, Marlborough, Capsize Point | collected 2003-05-01
GTGTTATATGTGAAACTCTACCCATATCTTTAGAATGTAGAAAACCCTCGCAAGCTACCATATTACTATATCCGCTTTCTGCGTGCCAAAGGTCTGCGCTGCTAGGCGAACGTAAATAAGTTACATTACATCCTGTAAAGTCTTTACCACTTTTAAACTGTGTTTTGTCTTGATGGTGTACATGGTGTAAATAAGCATATCTAAACTTAGTATCTGCCCACATCTGAGGTTGTTCGTTAGCCATTTGTAAAGGTAGGTTTGACATTTTACCTTTGTGCCCATGTTCAAACTCTAGCATATTACTGTGAAACTGGTAGTACTTTCTGTACTTTGGACTTATATCGAATGTAATATTTTTACTCTTTCTAAACCATGCAGACAATACAGAAGCTAAAAGACAACCGCTCATTTCATCGTGGTTACTAGGACAATGTATTATGTCAACATCTGCAACCTTTATACATAACTCTATACATTTAATATAACAGTCCTTAGCAATGTTAAAAGCTGTGAACCAGTTTACATCTGTGTCTTGTGGAGTAAATTTAGTAGTTGATTTAGAAAGGTTATCGGTGTTTAGTACATCGTTGCCTATTACAAAAACAACCCTTTCAATGTTAAAGCCTGAAGCCTTTTGTATAAGTCCTTTAGTTCCTTCTATTGCTCTTTCTACTGCTATCTTACTATTATAGTCTGCTCCTGTTAAGTGAGCTTCTGCATACTTGTTTATGTGTAAGTCAGCTATATCAATTACTAATAAATGTCCATCCTCTGATTTACTTCTTTTTATAGTCGGATACTTTGGGGAGTATTCTTGTAACTCCTTAATTAAATCCTCTGCAAATTTGTTTTTTGCTTCAGTCTTAAAATTAGGGTTTTTAAAGAATAGGCTAGATTTATCTGTTTTGAACCACCCATGCTTAACATCATCGGGGTTTATTCCTGCTGCTATGCTTTCCTCTTTTATTCGCCTGTAATTCTCAATAAGGTTAATCTCATCTTTCTTTAGTCTAAATCGTTTGTTTCCTTTCATAGTTGCAAATATAATAAAAAACTAACCTTTATAATTTCGCCTCAGAATCACAAAGAACAAAGCAGCAATTAAGACTATAAGTATAATATTAAAGCGGTTATCTTTCTCTATTACCTTTATCTTATCAACTGGAACTAATACCTCCTTAACAATAGTATCGCCTTTACATTCTACCTCATGGTATATCTCTTGTCTTAGAGTATCATAAAAGTATCTTAAAAAGACTTTCTCATTATTCACTACTATAGTGCTATCGTGTCTGTAGAAAGTCGCTGTAGTGTCATGAATGTAGCTTTCTACTATTACAGTGTCAACTACCTTAATAGTGTCTTTAATAACTAGACCATGTTTATAAGCGTAATTTTCTGCTCTCTTTACTTTACGGTTAAGTCTGTTTTGTGGCGAGCATGAGATTAAGAATATACAAAGTAGTAGTATTCTCATTTGCGATTCAAGCCTATTAAAGAGTCCTTAGACCTAAGTAATAGTAAACCTAAAGCAGCTACTGCTCCTGCTTCTGTTTCAGTATGTCCTTTGCTTATATACAAAGATACTGCTATACTTAAAATAGTTAATCCTAACATTGTCGTTACTATTCCGTCTTTGAATAATCTTTTCATAATTTTTTGTTTAGTCTATTTGAAAGTGTGCGCCATCTTTACCCCATAGGTCTTGACCCCAATTAAGTATTACTCCATGAGATAAGGCTACCTCTTGTAAGTGTCTAGCTATAGGTTCTAAGTATTTTAAATCCCAAATAGCCCGACCATCAAAGTAGCAATAGATATCAAATGCACGTCCAGTCATGTGGTAACTTTTAAGCGTCCATGTTATACGACTTTTGTCAGGTCTGCCCTCTATACCTACAATACCTTTTTCGATTAATTGCTCTGTAGTTCGACCTCTAGCGTATAGTTCTTCTTGTCTTCGATAGGTTCTAAAGCCTCCATCTCTAGGTATGCCAAAATCATAAGGACTGTCTTTAATAGCTTCTTTTAAGATAGTAATTAAAATAGGGTTTATTCCTTCAATGCGTTCTAAACTTCTTTTGCTAAATCTATACATTATTTGTTTATTAGAATGTCAAGTTTTCCGTTGATAGTAGAGATGCCTATTTTGACGTCCGATAGTTCTTTGTTTATAGTGTCGAGTTCTGTTTTGTTCTTTTCTTCGTTTTTCTCCATTCGGCTGTGTATCCCTGAGAACTTTTTGAACATTACACTTTCGTTTTTATCTATGTCTCTCTTCATCTGTCTTATCTTATCTTCTTGGCTCTTATCTGACATTACCATTTTCCAATAAAAACCCAAAGCAGAACCGACACCCACCACAATATAAATAACATCCTTTAAACTAAAAATTGTATCCATCGCCACCATCCTATATTTTATTTTTTATCTTTTAAATTCATTTACCCCTTCATCTAAAGGTTCACTCCATTTGTCGGTAGCCATTAATTCTAGGCATTCAGCATGAGTATATATTCCTACTGGTATAACTGTACCATCTGAAATAAAAGTAGGCTCGTATCCTTCCTGCCATTTAATTATAAACTGCGTGTTATCTATTGACTTTCTAATAGTGTTGCTAGATGTTTCTTCTATTTGGCTAAAATCTATTAAGTTTAAGTCTGCTATATTTATTACTGCGTATGTTCTCATTTAAGGTATATCTGTAGAGTAAGCTACTCCGTTGTTTAAAGTTCCATTATTACCACCACTTCCTGAATCTATGGCAGTAGTTCCGCTTCCTTCCTCGAATCTATACCAATGTAATGGAGGAGTTGATAAAAGGCTTAGGTCTGTTGCTTCACCGCTTCCATCCCAAACATCAGCAATATCAACTACTGAGTTGAAAATAGAAACTTCATCAATTTTACCTTCAAACAATCCAGCGTTTGACCTTCTCGCACCTATTAGCAAATCATTAGTAGTTGTGAAGTCTTGATTATTTGCAAAAGTTGTCGCTACTGTTTTTAATAAAGCTCCATTTTTATAAAATTTGGTGTTTACTTTATCCCAAGTTACTAAAATATGCTGCCACGCGTTCAAAGTCACTGTGCCCGCAGCAGTATCTAAACTGTTTAAATTAGCTCCATTTGTACTTAGAGAGAATCTGAAATTTGTGCCAGTATATAGTCCTAAATAAAATGCTCTCGGTGACGCTGCATCTGTACTAACAAAACTAGGCGCGGTTGCATCACCATAGCTTGTAGGATATACCCACGCAGAAATGCTCAAGGCAGTTTCACCACTTAAAGTAGATGCTCCGCAATCAATATAGTCATCCACCCCATCATAGCTAGTCGAATATGTATTAACGAAAGGTGCGCCACCTCCTGCGCCTACTACTAGACCGCTGTTTATTTTATAGCCATATCCGTACATACGACTATTTTAAGATAGCTACTACTGAGCCACTAGTTAAAGTTATAGCACTAAAATAGTCTCCTCTTTGTGGCGTTATTAGCACTCCTGCTTTTACTCCAGTTGCAGGGGTTGTGATATAAGAAGCTAGTACATCTGTAGCTGTATCTCCGTTTACTTCTATTCGTGCTATTACTGTGTCCTCTGCTACATAGTAACTGTCTGCATTTAATACTTTCTCTGCTGTGTCGTTTATTACTACTACGCCATTTATAGCGATTAATTCTCCTGAGTTTGTCATTTTATTTATTTATTAATTTTGTGGTATTTGGCATTCGTTATATTCTAAAGGTTGTTTAAGTTGCATACTCATTGTCCACCCTGTTAAGGTATCGTCAAATCGTTCTGTAAAGCTGCTTATGCTCCCTGACTTTTCTATCTTTACAAATTTCCAATTATCGGTATATAGCTTTTCAAAATATGCAATAGTATCTAAAAGAATTAGTAGCGTGTCGCTTTTAACTTCTGTTTCTACCGTTCCCTCGTTAGCCTTGTCCATAACTAAGATATTAAAACCGTTAGTTATAAAACCTTCGCCAATAGTTGCAGGGCTGTCTTGTAAAAACAACATTGGATAATTTAATTCTGCTAAAGTCTCCTTTTGGACAATTTCCCACAAATCTCCCGATTTAAATTCGTTTATTTGTTTGTGAGCGGTTGCAAAGTCTTGGAATTGTTTTATTATCTGATTGTAGGTTATTTTCATTTCTAAACTTTCTTAGCTTCTTGTCAACTATACTAAATTTCTTTACTTTATTCTTTGCCATATTTAATCATTACAACAGTCTCTTAAATAGTCAAACCCTGTGCCTCTATTTTTACCATTACCTAAGTATAAGCCACCAGTAAAAGCTGAGTTACTAGGAAATATATCGTCCGTATCTGAGTTACTTGTATATAAAGGGAATAGTGTATGGTTAGCTACTAAATAATTAATTATGTCTTCTGCAAACATTTCAGCTTTATCTCGCCATCTATTTAACAAGTGGTTTAAGTCATCGAAAGATGTAGCTTGGCTATTCTCTGATGTCTGCTGTACTACTCCTTTGTTTCTATATTTAAAAGATAGTATTGGAGTCATTTCAAATACTAGGTATTTTAATAAACAAGGTGCTATATATGTATTAACTAAAATTAAGTCATTTCCTGCGAGTGTTCCTGCGCCTGCTTTAGCTATTATGTCATCGAATAAGTTAGTGCCTAGAATAGGCTTTATATACTCCCTTTGCGCTGTCCACAAAGCATCTATCATAAGGCGCTCGTCTACATTTGAATCTAGGATGCTGTTATCCTTGATATAGTCCATATCTATGAGTAGTGTTCTAGCCATTGTTTTTCTCTTTTACTTCCCTTCTTATATTCTTTGCTCTTGCTGTGTGTGGTCGCATTATAATAAATTCTATATCCTCTTTAAGTTCCTCCGCTGCTTTTACTGCTGCTTCTTTTTTAAATTTTAAACGTTGGTAACTACTAAGCATCTTATTTAACTTTTACTCTAACGGTTCTAGCAGACCATACGTGCCTACAATAGGGTACTCTATTACCGTTTCTATTCCACCATCCACCTCTATGCTTAAAGGTGCTTTGTCCAAAGTCGTTAACCATTCCTAGTAACTCCTCTCTAGTGTAGCTTTTACCTAGTCTTAGCATTTCTCTGCAATAGTCTCTAGTGCCTGCAATTATAGGAGAGCCTGACAAGTCAGCTCTTAAAGCATATTTGTAAACTGTTATAATCTCAGAAACTTCCTCCTCGCCTTCCTCAGTTACATTAATTTTAGTTTTCTTTAGGTCTAGTAAACCGTTCTTAACCAGTCTATCTATCCTTTCTTGCACTTCGCTAGGTGTTTCTCCTACTTGCTCGCTTATTTCCTCTACTGTTACTTTAGGGTTTGCCTTTATAATGTCTATTACTTGGCTGTCTATACTTCCTATGTCTGCAAAGTCGAAAGGGTTATAGTCCAATTCCTTTTCGCTAATTACTTCTAGCTCATCATCGTGGTATCCTAGTTTAGATAACTCAGTCCAAAATAGCTCCTCATCTTCATTGCTAAATACTTGCTCTGTTTTCTTTTCTAAAGGCTTCTCTAAAGGCTTGTATCCTGCAAGCTCTCTTATTTCGTCTGTAGTCAAAACAGAAACTAAAGTGCTTTCTGATATCTGTACTTTGATAGGTGCTATCTTTTCTATTTTTAGACCGCTAGGCATTCCTAACAATAAAGCAAAGTCATTAAATAGCTTCTCGTACATTCTCTGCGCAGGCTCAATGTAACTACTATTCATTGCTTCAATAGCTACTCTTAATTCATCTGCATTATTGCTAAAGCCTGTGTCTGCTGTCTTAATAAATACAGAAGCGTCTACTCCATGCGCTGTAAATATTTCGTCTTGTATTTGTTGGTTAAGGTTTATAAACTTGTCATCCTGTCCGTTAGGGTTAGTAGATATTATTTCTACTCCTTTGTCTTTTCCGTCATCGAATATTATAACTGGTTCGCCTGCATTATTAGAGCCATGATGTTTATTCTTAATCTGTTTTTTAATGTAGGCTTGAGCTTCTTGAGTTGGTTGTCCATTGTGAAAGTTCCATATAGTACCACCACTGTAACCATTTGATATTGAGTTTAATACGTAGTTAGAAACCTCATAATCACTTTTTATGTAATTTATACCGCTTATGTAATTTGGAAGCGGATACTCTTTTAAGTTTGGTCTATAAGACTTGTAATAACAAATGTATCTTTCGCCTCTTACAGCAGAGCCATCAAAAGGAAAAGATGTTAATGTTTCAAAGTCCTCGTTACTTGTCGGCTTTCTACTTGCCCAGTCGCTTGTATAGAAATAAGTATCCTCCTCAACTCCAACGCGTATATCGCCAAAGTCAATATGATTAATAATTAAACCTTTGCCATCTTTAGTAACTATTACTTCTAAAGCATAACCGCCAAATAGCTCGTTATCTTTTACAATCTTTTTTGTAAGCTCAAAAAGTGAATCGTTACCCGGATGATTAATAAAGTTTTCTAGTTTAACTCTGTCCTCAAGCGTTCTTACTGTTTGGTCTACTTTCCAACCTCTACCACTTATGTAATTAGTCTTGCCGTTTATTATACTATTGTGCTTACCTGAGGTATTGTAAAGCTCTACTAAGTAATTAGGGTATAAGTTCTTCCATGGCGATTCTGTACCATAGACAATGTAGTCTTTACCTCTTTCTTCTTTAAACACAGGGGGCTTGTTTGCCTCAAAGTTAAAGATTAAAATATTTTCTTTGTTCATCATGTTACCTGATGTGTTTTATAAGTTATGTCTATGTCGTGCTGATTATAGGTAGTACTTGCACGTTCCAAATCCATTAAGCCGCTTTCGACTAGTCCAGTTGCTAAGGTCGGGTCTAGGTTAGTTGAGCTGCTTTGCTCATAAACAAAATATTCGTATTGTCCTCCTGCTCCTAGTATAAGCTCTCCTACTAATGGTAAGTTTGTTCCTTCTGTAAATACAAACTCATTGTATCTGTCTTTATATAAGCTAGTGTCTGCCATTATACAATAGTAACTTACTTTCTCTGTTATATTTCTAAATTGAAATAGGTAGACTGGAGAGGAAAGGGTAGTCTTTTCCTTTAGTGTTAAAGTTAGATTGCTTGTAGTATTTTCGTTTATCAAAATAGGCATTATTCAGAATCTTTTTGCTCTTTCTTTTCCTTCTTTTTTTTCTCCACTTTGAAAACATCTAAACCTAGCTTTTTATATTTAGCAAATCTTTTTTCGTCATTAACTATGGTAACGTGTCCGACTACTTTGTGGTTGACTGAACCGCCTCTTTTATATTCATCTTTTAACTCCATATTATCTATTGTAAAAAAAATTAATAGTTGTATAAAAAAAACTATAAAATAAAAAAAGGGCAATAAATTAATACCGCCCTTCTTTAATTAGTTGTTTAAAACTATGCTATTGTTAACCCTGCGATTACTGTAGCATCTACTTCTAGCATCCGCTTTGCTTCTTTAGAGCTTATGCTATACGTGAATCCATTATGGTCGCCCATAGCTGCGCCTGTAACTGATGTTCCACTTAATTTATCTGCTGCATAGTAAGCTCCGACTGTCCAATACTTTTCATTCATATCTTTAACAATTACGAATAACTGAGCTTGGTCTAAAAGTGTCAGCTCCTCGCTTTCTGATGCTGATAAGTTCTTAGTGTTAAATTCTAAAACTGAATCATAAAAGTTAGTTCCATTCTCTAAAGAACCCGTATGAGTTTCTATTAAAGAACCGTTCTCCTTTTCTAGAGAGTAACGGTAAAAGCTAGTAGCTGCTGCTTGAGTCAATCCTGTTAATACTCCTGCTGCTACTGTATCGATTGTTATATCTCCAAAGTTAGCAATTAAAATTTCAGATATTCCACCTGTGGAGTTCCTACAGTCAATCGCTCTACCTTGTGTTAATGCACATGCCATAATTTATATTTTTTTTAGTGTTTATAAAAAAAGGGGTAAGGTATTTTACCCACCCCTCTTTAATTAATTGTTAAAGTACTCTTAAGGTACTAATGTAAATTCTACTACTTCGTCAACGAATCGTACTTGTACTCCTCTTTTGAAAGTAACATCAAAGAAGATGTTTTTCTCAGTAACTGGGTCTAAACGAACTTTCATTGCATCCTCGTCAGCATCTCCATCCATTCCAATAACTACGTTAGAGTTTCTAGTCAAAATCATTCTTTCAGAACCTGCTGCTCCTGGTAGTCCAACTGTAGAACGTAATGCTACGTTAGTACCGTATAAGTTTACTTGCTCGCCATCTCCTGAGTAGTGAAATAGGTTAGCATTTTTCAATGCTACTACGTATTTCTTGTAAACTGATGTAGGTACAAATAAAGATAAATCGTCTGCTTCTGAGATATTGTCAGGGATGCTTTCCCACATACCATCTAAGATGTCTAGTACGTTAGAGCTAGAGATTCCAGTTGCTACTGTTACTGCTCCTGTGTTACCATCTACTGGCGCTCCTGCGTCTACGATTTTTAAAAGACCATCGTAGTAAGACAAGTTATTTGTTGCGCTCAATGTGTCTCCTTGAAAGTCAGAGATAGTTAAAGCGTTAGCCATTGCATTCATTTTTTTCTCCATGTAAACTGCTTCAATAGCTGCTGGCATTTCTTCCTCTCCTGCTGCTCCTTGTTTTACTAGAACTTGCGCCCAATATCCGTTTAAGTCTTTAATACACAAATTTTCTGCTACTTGAATAGCTCCTACTGTGATAGTTTTTTGAGAAAATGTAGTTTCATCTCCCGCTGCTCTAGTACAAGCGTCTGCTCCAAAGACAACGTCTGTAGATAAAAACTGTAGGTTAGAGCTTCCTTTAATTCCTGTTTGGATGTCAGCTACTTCTGCTAGTCCTCCTGTTGCTTGCATCTGTGCAATCAAAGGAAAGTCCATTTGTTCAATATATGCACTAAGTGCCGTTACGTCGAATGCCATAATAATTGTTTTTTAATGTTTATTTATTTTGTAAAAATTGATTTCTTTTTAGGAGAAATTACTCCGCTTCTTTTCTTTTTGATAGGTGCTACGCTAGATTCATTTGCTAATTCCTCAACTGCTGAAAACATAGCTTTCTCTTTTGTGTCTGCTTCTGCTTTGTATTTAGCAAACTCTGCTTTAACAGTTTCAAGCTCATTAGAAAGTTTTGCGAATTGCTCGTTAAATACAGTTTCAGTTGATTCAATAATCTTACGAATCTTAGCTTCTGTTACTGTTTCAACAACTGGCTCTGGAGTTGCTTCTGTACTTAGCTCTTCCTCTTCCTCTGCTTCTACTTCTTTAATGTCAGTAATAGCTCCTTCTGCTACTGTTAATACTGTTCCATCTGCTAAAGGATATTCACCGTTTGGCATTGGAGCAACTTCGCCCTCTACCTCTACAGTAACAATTGCACCAACCTCTAAAGCAGGCTCTATATTAACTACTGTGCCATCTGCTAACTCAGCAGACATTAGTTTAACTTCAGTTACTTCAGGAGTTGCCTCTACAGCCACTTCCTTTGTATCTTCACCGAAAATTAATTTCTTTACTTTGTCTAAAGTTTCTTTGCTCATATTATCTATTGTTTGTTTGTTATTAAGTTGTACATTCTCTTGTATACTTTTTTCGAATTCTTGTATTGTTTGTCTAATTTTGTTTACTAGTTCTTCATCGATTGAAACTGGAGAAAGTTGTTTAAACATACCCTCTACGCTAAAGCCTCGGAAACGCTTTTCCTTAATAGCGCGCCATACTTCATCGTTTTCAACTCGCATAGAACCCCACCACGAACCATCGGGTGCATCTTCAAAACCTATAGGTGTTTTTACTCCTCTTTTAGAATCTATAATTAAAGACTCAATAACGTAAACTCCTTTTGCGTCAGAGTCAGAATCATGCATTAAATTTACATTCGCATTCAATCCATTCTTAAAGAATTTGTTTACAATCTTCTCTATAGTGTCTCTTCTAAAAACTACGTAAAACTTTTCATTGTTTTCGCTAAGTCTCATAATAGGTAAATCGGCTTTCATAAAGTAACCCGATATAATTCGCTTTTCTTCGTCCTCTATTTTGAATTGCTCCTTATACTTGTCTTTAGTTTTCATCTTAGCTATTGCCCAGTTAATTCCACTAGCTCCACCCCAAGCATCCCACATTATACCTCCGCATCCTTCCGAGTAAGGAACATCCTTATTTTGTTGGTGTCTTTTAAAGCTCGCCATTCTACCAATAGTTTCCCATGATATCTTTTCTTTGTTGGCTAACTGTCTAGCTCTAGTCCAACCTACTCTAGTACCACAATCGACATCGTTCTCCTCTTTATACTCAATAGCTTTTTTTGCGTTGTTGCTTGCGCTTTCGGGATAGTCATTAAATGTATCCTCGAATTCATGTTTCTTAAATGCCATTAATTGTGATTCTATAGCGGGTTGGTCTACTATCGAAATATATTGTACTCCGCTTTCGTCATCCTCGTCAATAACTAATTCTAGTAATTCTGTTTTTTCCATTGTGTTATATTTTAAAAAGTTGCGCTCTCTTCTATTACGCTTACATTGTTTTGTGTATTGGTTATGTCGGTCTCTGTTACAAATACCTGTTGGTTGCCTAGTATTGTACTAGTATTACTTACTGGAGTGATTGCTGCTCCTCCTCCTGCGTCAGGTCCTGTAGGTGTAACATCTGTGCTCGATGGTGCTGTAGGTATTTGAGCAGTTCCTGCAAATCTCTGTTTACTTATTGCAGCTATCTGTAAAGCTCCTGCTGCTCCTGCTGCTCCTGCTAAAACAAAGTTCAAGGGTGGTGGCGCACTTGCTAAGGCTTGTAGTATTGCTTGAGATGTATTAATAGCAGCCATAGCTATGTCCATTTTTTTCTTTCTTTCAAAATGAACCATCAAAATAGAATCTCTCCTTTTAGCAAATGCAAATTCCTCCGCTTCTGTTAACTTTCTTTTGGCTTTTTCATTGCCATATTCTGCGTCTATGGATGCTAGAGCGTTATCTCTTACAGCATCGTTTACACTCATTATAGATTCTGCTGTTTGTTGTGCTAGAGCTAAACCTTTTTCGGCTGCTTCAATTTTAGCTTGCTTTACCTTTTCTACTCTTGCAAGTTCTATATCTGCTAAAGCCTTTTCTCTAGCCATTAAAAGCTCTATCTCTAATTCTGTAGTTAGTAGACCTTGCTCCTCTAAAGTTGCTATATTATTTTGGAACTCATGCTCTACTCTTAGCCTTTGTCTTTCTGTTTCTTCTTTCTCATTTCCTACCTTAGCATCAAATAATAGTTTTTGGTATTCATCTCTTTTAGCTTGCGCTTCTTTCTCTGCTGCAAACCTTTTATCGTCCTCTGCTTTTTGTAGGTCTGCTAGTGCTTTGTGTTTCTTTTGAGCTATAAGCATTTCAGCATCAAAAGTGAGTAGTCCTTTCTTTTCTAGTGCTTCAAGTTCTAACTGGCTATTATAGTCTATTTCTGCTCTTGCTCTTTCCCCCTCGTCTTGTATTAATTGTATTTTTATTCGCGCTTGCTCCTCTTCAAATTCTGCTAAGGCTTTTGCATCTTCTATAAGTTGTTTATTGTCATCCTGTGTTCTAGTTACTCTTTTCTTCCTAGACTCCTCTTTTTTCTTTTCTCTCTCCTCTTCTTTTTTAACTTCATCCTCTCCTACTGCGCCTGCTTCTAGTAATGCGTCTATTTCTTTTTGTTTCGCATCGGCTAATTTGTCCAGTACTTCTATTTGTTTGTTATTAGCTGCTATTTGCTTATTAGTTGCTGCTGTAGCAAATTCCTCCGCTTCAAATACTGTTACAAGGGCTACCGCTTCCTCAAATAAACCTTTATTAACTCCAGTCTGAGCTTCTATCTGCGCTTTAGTTTTCTCTTTTAATTCGTCAGCTCTTAGAGATGCTATAGCCTCCTGCTCTGCTCTTAACATTATTAACTTAGTGTTTAACTCTAAAGCCTTATTAATATCGTCTAGGCTATCTTTTTCTGCGTCTATGTTGCTAAGTAAGTTAGGGTACTCGTCTTGTAATTCTATTATAGCTTTGTTTTTTTCTTCTCTAGATATAGACTCATCATTTAAAGTCTTTTGTAGTTTATCGCTTGCGCTTATTTCGTCCCCTACCTTGTCTATTGCCTCCTGCGCTATATCGTTATTAAGTTTCTGCTCTTTGGTAGCCATTCCTATCGCTACCGTTAACTCATCCCACTTAGTTACTAAAGTAGCTACTAAAGCAATTATCGCGCCTATACCAGTTGCTATTAATGCTTTACCCCATCCTTTTGTAGCAAGGGTTAAAAGTTGCTGCGCTGCTTCACTTTGCTTAAGTACGTTAGTCCATAACTTAGAAGCTGAACTAATACCTTCTATCGCTCCTTTTAAGCCCATAGAAATCATAATAGCTTTTTCGATATTTCTACCTACTTGCTCCATTGTTTCTGATTCCCCGCCTAATATAACAAAAGAGGTTGTTAAGTCTCCTACTGCTCCTGCTACACTTCCGAGTTCACTAGCTACCTGCTCTCTATCCAAACCTTCAAAACCTAGCTCTAGGTTTTTTATTTCTTTAGAGGCTTGAGCCATTTGAGTAGATAACCTTTTAAACTCTTCGCGCCCTTTTTTAGTTCGCCTGTTAGTTCCTTCTAGCTGCTCCCTTAAGCCTTTATATCCTGCTTCTAGCTCGCCTAAAGACATCTGCGCCCTGTCCGACTCTATCTCTATACTTAATGCTATTTTATCATCTGCCATGTTATTCTATTATTTTGTAGTTCTAATATGTTTTATAAAGTACAAAGTTCGCGCTGTAAATATCATCTCCTGACTTTAAAACATTCCATTCAACGGTAACATCTAACGTATTACTAGCAGTAGTATCTAGTACCTCTACGTCTTGAAATATGTAGCCAAATACTTCTCTATAGCCATCTTTAGTGTAAGCAAAATTACCATTAGTACAGATACTACCAGTTGCTCCTATTGAAGCTATTGTAAAATCAAGCTCGCATTCCCACCCTTGGTTGGTTGCTAAGTCTAAATCGAATACTCCTGTAGTTGCTAATATTGTACCGTTTGACTTTATTTTAATAATAATTTCTGAACGGTTACCTCCTCCTGTGGCATTAATTAACCCTCCCAACTTGCCATGGTAAGAATCGCCAACCCTAAACCAATCAGCAGGAACGGTTAAGCTACCTTCTCCTGTGCCTATTATAGACTGCTCGCCTACTGTATTAATTGTAGGACCTTGTACTGTCTGAGCATATAAGCTAGAAACATCTGGAATGTATGTCATATTATTTTGTATTTAGTTCCATCAAATTGTAAAGAATAAGAATCGTTATATCCTGCTATGTTTAAGAGTAAAGACCCATCTATTGAGCTAGGCGTATTTACTCTTACTTGTAATGTATTAGCTATAGCTATCTTTTTAAAGTTCCAAACTTTGCCTATTGTTGGGTTAGTAGGCAATGAAATAACTATTGCTCCTGCTGAGGTATCGCATAAGTAAGTGCTTATCTTTTCATCTGCTGTAAAGTTAGATGTTACAGTTACTACGCTCCCTGCTCCTCTAATCTCTCCGTTTACATAAGTTACATTCGACTCTGTTACCGTCACATCATTGGTATTAATTAGGGTTATGTTTTCTAGGTTAGACTCTATTAGGTTGTTATCTCCTTTAATAGTTATATTTTTAGAATTAGATGTTATAGTATTTCCATCGCCTTGTATCGAATAGCTTTTAACAGATGCAGAAACTATATTATTGCTTCCTACTACATTACCGCTTTTTTCTATTAATAGATTGCCGTCTGACTGTATATAAGGGTCTACTATAAAAGGGAGTTTCTCGTCTGCTATCTCGCCATCTCCTCCTAATATTTGTACCGTAGTTGGTGTAAAAGGTGCGCCAGTTTTTAGCTTTAAAAATTTACATTCGCTTACCTCGTAGCTATTAGGCTTATACTTGACTTCCTGTAATCTGAAATAAGCATTATCAAAAAAGTATTGTTTCTTAAAATCTAAGTTATATATGTCTGTAGGGTTTAACAAAAACCATGCAGTAACTAGCTTACTGTCTTTGTCTGTTTGCTCCTCTAATTCCTTTTTATGGTATTTATTATAGAGGTTGTTATTAGTTACCGTTATCGTATTAAAAGTAGCATCCCAATATATTTCTTTAGGTAGTCCGAAATTAATATCTTCTGTAGGATTAAATGCGTCAGGGTAAAAGTGTCCGCAATATGGATAGGTAGTTTGATAATCGCTTAATGAAGCTGTAAACTCTTTAAAATCCCATACAGCATTACAAGGTATTAAGCCAGTATATTGTAATATTCTAATATTTGTATTTGTGCTAATTGGCTGTAGGTCTTTATCTACTCCTATCATGGAAGGAATAACTCTGTCGTTAATGCTAGAACCTACAGAAGGAGTAGGGCTAAATATAATAGACTGCTTGTATTCCTTTTTGCTAAAGTCGTCAATTATATCTATTTCTCTATTACCATAAGTCCTTTGCCATGTGTCCTCGTATAGCTTATTGTAATAGTCTTTATCAGATTTGTAAGCATAAGAATATTTTGTATATCCATTACCGCTTAAAGTATCATACTGAATTTCTTTGCTTACATCTAACTTTCCGCTCCAGTCTGCAACCGTAGAGCTGTAAAAATCCTCTCTAGGCTCTATGGTTAACTTCTTAGGGTTATCTGTATCTGGCTCCACGTATAAATTAAACATCTCTACAATGCTTTTAAAAAAATCTCTCTTTTTAATCTTATTAGGAATAACCGTAAACATATCCACAACGTCCTGTAGGTTAAAAGTGTTAGCAGGATAGTAATATATTTGCGATGAAGGTAATAGGTTTATAGTAGCTGAACCATCGTACTCTACTCCTAATGAATCGGTAAAGTTTTTAGTAGAGCCTGTATCTGGAATAAATGTACCTCTAACTTTAAACTCTAAAACATCTGTAGTGTTATTTGCAAATATCGCAGGCATAGATACAACGTAATTATTTACGCTATTATTTGGGTTTGCAAACCTACTTAACGCTGAATCTGGCATTAAGGATAAGTCATAAATATTTGTTTTAAAATCAGGGTCTTCAAATATCGCAGGATTCGCTGTAGTGTATCCTGTTGTAGATAACGGATTGTCTAGTTTTATAAATGCTTTATCCTGACCTACTATTACGCCATTTTTATAGAATGACATTTCAATGACGAATGTGCTAGTCATATCACAAAATACAGCAGCTCCAGAAGATAGGTCTATTACAATATTAAAAAAGGCTACCTGATACACTCCACCCCAATAACTAGATGTATATTGCCCTGTAGCAGGGGTGTATTGAGAGTGGTTATCTTGGATTAAATTAGTAAATCTTACATTGTCATAATTACCTCCATTAGTTGATGTAACTCCGTTAATAGTTGTAGTGGTTATAGCATCTGTCCCTGTTGAATTAAACAAGCCTGTATCATACCTACTCGTTAAGTCTAATAAGTCAATATCTCTCTTTATAAAACCCTTCCCAGTATATGGTATAATTAATCTTTTAAAATAATCGCTATTAAAAAAGTTAGAATTATATTCAAATCCTGCTGCGCTAAACATTCTATCAATGTATTCTTTAACAAATATAGCAGGCTTAAAATCTACTGTAATCCATTCCTCTTTATCGCTATCATTGTCATAGGATATCATAGGGTAGGTATATCCGCTTCCTAGAGAAAATGGTGTGCTTACTCCATTAAAAAAATAAGATGTATCCCAGCTATCTTGTACTGATGTCTTTTGATATACATGGTCTAAATTATTCCACAACATATCTGCATCGTCTATGTACCCATCTCCTATATCTGTGAATAAATTAGCCAGCTCGCCCAATAAAACCACATCGTAAGTATAATGCTCATTATCTAGCTTATTAACTTTCTTTAGCTGTAGTATTCCTTTAAAAACTGCTATATCATTTATTAAGTATATTGCAGGGGTTTTAACTCTAGTATTAAATGTAGAATCTGAATTAATTTCAAATATAAAATTGAATAGTTCACTAGTTACTTTGCTATGTGGCAATTTAATAGTTTTAGAGAAACTAGCTTTCCTTTTATCGGGCTGCTCAATATCTTTAATACTATAATTTAGTACTGTGCCTATCCCATTAATTAAAGGAATATCTACTCCGTTTATTATTAACTTTTCTTTAACCATTTACATTCTTTGTCTGTAATCGTCATAACCTAGCTCTAGCTCTACATCTATTTTAAATAGCTTGTCGCGTACTACTTTCTTCTTTGCATAGTTAGTTGCTTTAATCTTAGCTACTGCTGTAAGTTCGTTCCCCTCTTGTAAGTATATCTCAGGACTAGACATTAGCTCTAGTAACCAATTACTCTCCTCCTCTGTTATCCAATCGGACATGAGCTTAATAGTTTCACTTTTCTTAGTGTAGTATGTAACCTTTTCTCTTTCGTTCATACTATACACAATGTCATTGCTTACTACATTGTCCACGTTTACTTTCATGTCTTTACGTTCTATGTCTGTAGTTGACATATCGCCTTTGTAAAAAGTAAAGCTATCAAATGCTCCTAAGTTATTTTGAAATATTAAAGTGTTGCTATTATACTTACAAGACTCCTCTATTACAAAGGTTCTAGTTTCTGAGTATAAACCTACTCCCCTTGCTTGTATGTTGTAAGAAGCTATAAATTCGTTAATAATAGGTTGTGAGCCTACTGTTATGTTAGCGTTGTCTATGTTATTTAATGAAGCAGGAGAGCTAGGCACAAACTGAATATCGCTAGTTGCTGCTGTAGCATCTATTTGGGTACTGTATAGAAAATTACCGCTTGCATCATAACCGTTTACATTAAAGTAAGTTATAGCAGGGTCATCCAAATAATAAAGCCAACCATGAGAGTCAATAGAGACTTTATTATTGTCGGGCATATTGGTTAAGAACTTCTTAGTAATACCATCCATTTCATACTCGGTAACATCCCAATTTATAAAAGGTCGCTTTTCTAAAGAAGCATTAAAAGCCTTTCTGCTTGAGTCGGTAGTTAGGTCAGGATATTGTACTACTGTAGTGCCGTATTCCTCCCCGAATTTAACGATATAAGACAGTGAACTATTTGCAGCTTCATAAGTTCCTGCATCTCCTGTAGGACTTCCTACGTTGCTTGTTAAAGCCGACTCTAGTACTCTGTGAATATCCACCTTTCCTTTACTATCCGATGGTCTTACTGGTATTCTTAAACGTACTGTTTTAGTTCCTGAGCCATTAATATAAATATCTACTAAATAAGCAAAGTTTGGCTCGCTTGTATTAGTCGAACTAATTAAGTACTCCATTTTATTATAAACAGGCGCAAATTCTTTAGGGTTTGCATTTATAGTTATTGCCATTTATTTTAGTTTTTTAAATTGCTCTGTTATTACCGCTCTTAAGTCCTCTCCTCCTGCTGCTGTTAAATCTTTTTTAAGTTTGTCTAGTCTTTGTTCGGTTACTACTTTGTCATAAAAGTGGTTGCCTCTTATTCCGTTTTGTTTCCAACTTCTAGCCATTGCGAATGCTTGACTATCTCTATCTCCTGCTTTGTATTGTTTTCCTGCTAGACTTGTTATTGTAGTTCCTTTAGCTACAAATAAACCTTTGTTATTCATCCATTGTTTAGCAAAATAAAAAGGTATTTTAGAAGCAGTCATATAAGAGTAAGGTGTATTATTCTTAACTGTCTTAGTGCCGTTTACTCCCTTGTTTACATAATCGTAATAGTCCTTTAGTTTAAGTTGGAATAAATAACCCTCGCCATTAACTACAGCAGTAAAGTCTATTTGCTCCGCTAAGTCTCCTGAAACATAAGCCTTGTCCTTAACTAGCTGCGCCCTCAAGTCTGTTATCATTTCTTCTCCAAACTCATGCAGTACTTGCGTTATTGTGCTATGTGGTGTAGCTATTTCGTTCATCTTCTTTTAAGTTCTTCAATCCTTCTTTGTGCTGCTTCTGCTTTCTGCTTCTCTTTTACATAAGAGCAAATATTTAAGAATTCAATTACGTTCATTTTTTCGTAGTAGGGTCTTTTTGTAAAGTCTCCATTGCACAACGAATCGAGTGTGGCAATCCACCCCCATCTTTCTCCAAATCCTTCGCCACCTCCAAAATCGCGCTCCTGCTCTGCTCCGTCATGCTCTCTAGTTTCTGATTCAAATAGTCCTGAGTAAAGGTCATTAAGCTCCGAGATAGATTGCAAAAAAAAACTGCTACTCCGTAAATTTCATCTATCGTTACTGTATTACGTATGTCATCTGCTAGGTTTCTAAAGTAACTAGGCTCTATTGCCATTACCTTATTATTCTTGTCGACTGGAAATATAACACTAGCTAGAATGTCAGGCATCTGCTCAATATGTACATTTGGGTTATCCGCAAAGCCTTTTAGATAAGTTGTGAAGCTCATGTACTGCCCTGCCTCCAAATCGTTAATATGATTTACTATTCCATACCTTTTACCGTTGATAGTGAAATATTGTTTTAGAGTTCGACTAGGCTCTACTAATAAATGGCTCAAGTCTATAGCTAACTCAGATGGTTTACATTTAAGTACATCCTCTCTCTTATTGAAAATACACAATAGGTCAATAGTCCTAGTAAAAGGATTATCGTATTCAGCACTTCTTATTTTGTTTATCTGAATGTAGTCTTTAACTAGCACCTCTTTTAAACTCTTTGGTATTCTCATAATAGTCTATTGTAAAAAATTAAATTAGTTGTATATTAATACACAAAATACTTTCCTGAGCTTTTCATAGTTTTTAAAGCGTGGTTAGTTATTGCTCTACTCATTACATAATCGTCATGCAAGCCTACAGGAGCAGAGTACTTTATTGCTCTAGTCTTTAGGTTGTATTCATAGGTAAATACTTCTAGCTCGTTTACTTGCCAGTCGTAGCCAATTATACCTATGTCCTTATTCTCAAACTTAACTATCAAATCCTCTACTATATTTTGCTTGCTTTTGGATGTAGTAACGAAAGGTTGTATTGAGTTCTTGTTATAAGCTACCTTGTTTCTTATCTGCTCAAAGATAGCGTCTTGCGCTCCGTTGCTTTCTACTAATGTATTCGGTCTAAACTTATTTAGCTGCTCTACAATATTATTAATTATTGTACTCCATTCCATATGCCGCCACCTTTCGGAATAGACTTCTATATTGTTTGAATCTACAATAGTTAAAACTGTATAATCATCTGAGCGTCCTAAGTCAATACCTGCATAAAGGCTAGATGTGTTATTAGAGCTTTTAATGCACTCTTTTATATTTCTGAATACTGAGCTACCATTGTCCAGAAACTCTGCTAGATACTCTTGTTTAAATACATGGTCGGGTAGATTCCTTTCCGCTTCTCTTATTTCTTCGGGGTCTATAAATGGGTTGTCGTATGAGCTACCTCTGAAACTAATATAGTTGCTATTATGCTCTGCTAAATTAAATAGGTTATAAAATTGATTCTTGCCTTTTGGAGTTGATAAGATTAAAACTTTCTTACCTCGCACTAATACGGTAGCTTTTAAGACTTCGTTCCATGCTTCGGGTTTAAAGAAAGCGAACTCATCGCATATTAAAGCATCAAAGGTTTCACCCCTTATAGAATCGTATGCATCTGCACTATAAAACTGTACAGTACTGCCTGTGTCAAATTCTAGTATTAAGTCTCCTTTGTTTACGTTGGTAATAAATGGGCAACCTACTACAGCTTTCTCTATGTCTTTAAAAACTTTCTTAGCTTGTTTGTATATTGGACTAACCCAACCTATTTTCCATCGGCTATTTTCTAACGCCCATTTAATAGATTGATTCTCGCCTAGTGTAGACTTCCCAAACTGCCGACCAATAGAAACTATACAATACTTAATATCTGTGTCTAAGGCTTTATGTATCTCCCTTTGTTTTGGGTGTGGTCTATATAAGTCTACCTCTTCCAATT